>OLOI01000063.1_pt1 | contig 99499 bp, 80 predicted proteins | sample 1672131 | NCBI WGS metagenome assembly OLOI01 (sample SAMEA3136651, study PRJEB25190) | human gut metagenome
CACAGTCTGCATCAAAATCACGGAAGAAACGGAAAGCGGGATGGCCTTCATAGTTTTCAATCATGTCGGCAGCCATCTGCAAAGGAGAGTAAAGTATCACCCAATTGGCTATCTGCTTGGCAAGCGTGGTATTGATACGGCAATCCTTACTGTCTTTCATATTCCACTGCTGCAAATTCGGCGGCTCGCCGGTAAGGCATACTCTGGAAAACCATGCTGCCGCCTCCGGTGCGATTGTCCAAGCCGCAGCGTGATCCGCCGAGATTTTGGGAATATCGGTTTCAAACCGCCGCCACTGAAACATAAGGATATCAAGATCTTTGGTATCGCCGGATAAAGCGCGGCAAAGGCAGGACGCATAGCCTTTGGGTACGGCATCGTCCCCGTCAATAAAGGTGATAAACCGCCCCTTGGCCGCGGCAATCATTTGGTTGCGCATGGCGCTGACGCCGCCGTTTTGCGTTCTGCGGATATAGCGGATCCTCGCATCGCGCTTTGCATAGCCGCGGCAGATGTCTGCAATGGGCGACCGTGACGCGTCATCACCGAGCAGGATTTCAACCTCTTCGGAAGAATCCGCGCATACGCTCTCGATACAGGCGCGCAAAAATTCTTCGCGGATATTGTAGATCGCAATGCAGATGCTAAGCTGCTTTTCTTGTTTTAAATCCGCCCCTTTTTCCACTTTAAAACGCTCCTTTTATACTTTTGAATCCGATGCCGCACACCGCCGTAAATCTTAAAAATCAGCCTGTTTTTATAACAAAAATTTAAAAGCAAAAACATATGTCTCTTCGTGAGAAAAACCTTAAAAGCCGCCTCGTGATTTTCATACTCCGAGGCTTTTGCGTTCTCGATTGCCTTATCATACGGCGCCGTATGCAGCAGGGCGTCAAACGCCTGTTTTCGCACTCTGATCGGTTTGGGATTTTTGGGGTGAAAGAGATTGCGGTCAAAGTTATCAAACACGGCAAAAACGCAGCGATACTTTTGAAAGTCCGCAATAACGGACGGCGCATCTTCAAACCGTTTGGTGATAAAGTCACGGATAACCGCAAGATAGCAGTCAGTCACCGCCTTAGAATCCGGGTCATAGCGATGCGTCACGGAGTCCGGGTTTTGGCGGTAGTAATAAGCCGTTGTTTTTAACACCGCAGTTCTTGGATTTTCCAAAAAGACGGCAGCATGAAACAAGCTGTCCTCCGCCGTTTTCAGCCGTGTATCAAAGGTGATGTTGTTTTGAATCAAAAAATCGCGGCGGTACGCATTGCCGCAGACCGATCCCGGCCGAAACGAAAAATCGTCCATATCGCTTTGACTTTTATGCCGTCTCGTGATTGCCGCCGCGGCAAGGTCTTTGACATGGCTTTCGGATAACGGCACGCACTGCGGTGCGGACGGCGCGGCATCGGGTATGGCAAAATCGGTGCCGCTGCAATTTTGACTGCCGCATAAGATCACATCGTAGCCGTCACAGACAGACATGACATTGGCCGCCATGTGCGGCGCAATCATATCATCGCCGTCCACAAAGATGATCCAGTCTCCTTTTGCCTCTTCAATAATACGGTTTCTGACGCTCCCGATCCCGGTGTTTGCCGTATTTTTTATCAATATCATACGGGAATCCGCCACCGCGTATTCTGCGCACCGCGCGGCACACGCCGTATCGGAGCAATCGTCCACCAAGATGATTTCAATCTCATCGGCGCGGTTTGCGGCAACGCTCTTGATACACGGTTTTAAATAGCAATCCGAAATATTGTAGATGGCAATGCCAATCGTCAGTTTCTTTTTCATACAGATATCCCTCGATGATGTACGGTTCGCCGCATTTCACATGGCAGCGAACCGGAATTTCCCTTTTTGGGGCGCTAACATTATGCTTTTTCAACCAGCGCACGGATGGCCCGATAGGTCTTTTCGCAGTGGTCGGCGCATCGCCGGTCAAAAAATTGATCCGCCCTTTGCTGATACGGTTTTTCAACCGTCATGCCGTCCTTTATCTTTTGGCAGACATAGGCTGCGGCGTTCCCGGCGCTGTCAAAGACCGGCCCGAACCCATCCCGGCGGCAGTGGAAATATCCGCGGCCGTATTGCGTTTTAAAAAATGTTTCCTCGTCAAACTGCAGATAGGCAAGCGGCTTTCCCATATAAGCAAAGTCAAAAAACACACTGGAATAATCGGTAATCAAAAATGCCGATTCCATCAAAAGCTGCTGCACATCGTGGTTCTCCTTTTGCAGAATTTGGATCCGCGGATGGTCGGAATGAAACAGGTGCGAATACGGCTGCAACACGTAATGCAGATAAAAAACAAAGGTATAGTCGTACTTATCCAGAAAGCGGTGCAGCGTCTCGTCGTTTAACAGAGCCGAAAACTGCCGGTAATACTCCGTCTTGACAAACGCCGCGTCGGACAGGTTTCTGAGTGCGTAGCGCCATGTCGGCATGAGCAGAATCTGCTTTTTCACCGTATGCGGCGCAAGCAGCCGGTCGTAGCGGCAAAGTCCCAGCCGCTGCACCACGCCGCTAGGGTGGCCGTAGTTTTCGATCATGTTCTGATATTCCGGGATTGCGCTGCAAACCAACAAATCCATTCTTGCTTTCGGAAAGTGAAGCTCCTTTAAATCGTTGGAGGTGATCCCGTGACGTATCACGGCATTTTTGCCGCGAACCAGCCGAAAACGGTTCAGCACGGCAAATCGGTAATCATCCGGGGAACAGCTCATATAATGGGTGCTGATTCGGATTTTGGCGCAGGCAAACGCCAGCATGTGCCGCACGGTGCCGGGCTGTACGGTTTTGCCGAGACTTGCAATCTTTGCATAGTCCGGCGAGTGCTTGTCAGTCAAAAACGCCGCGTTAACCTCCGGGTGGTTCTGACAAAGATAACGGAAAAAATGATACCCGTTATCCCGTGCCTCGGTTTTTCGTTCGGCAATCAGCCACATATCGCGATAGTAAGGAAGGTAACGCAGCAAAAGCCCCAAAAGGTACGCTGCGCAGTAGTACAAAAGATAACCGATATAGACCATACCGCTCATCAGCTTTTTGACCGTAAAAATCTTTTTATGCTCCATGACCTGCCTACAACCTCCAATACCGAAAACCGTCCTCTTCCGCCTCTTTTTTATTAAGAATGCTCTTTACGTCAATCAAAACCTTTGCACCCTTATTCTTATCAAACAGCTGATTAAAATCACAAAGAGACATTGCGCGAAATTCACGGTGCGCCACGGCAAGAATCACACAGTCGGCATCATGGATCTGATCGAGCGGCACAAGCGCCGCGCCGTATTCTCTTTGCACCTCGGCAGCGTCCGCCCAGGGGTCTGCAATGATCGGGGTGATACCGTAGTCAGAGAGACGTTCGATAATGTCCTCAACCCGACTGTTGCGGATATCGGGACAGTTTTCTTTAAAGGTGATACCCAAAATCACCACCTTGGATTTGGAAGGCGCCATGCCAGCCAGAATCATCTCCTTGATTGCCGCATCGGTGACGAATTTGCCCATGCCGTCATTGACCTGACGGCCGGATAATATGATCTGGGAATGATAGCCGAGCTTTTCTGCCTGATAGGTAAAGTAATACGGATCCACTCCGATGCAGTGTCCGCCGACCAGACCGGGATAAAACCCCAGCGCGTTCCATTTGGTATTCATCCCGGCGATTACCTCTGCGGTATCAATATGCATACGGTCAAACACCATGGCAAGCTCATTCATAAACGCGATATTGATATCGCGCTGCGAGTTTTCGGCAACCTTGACCGCCTCTGCGGCCATGATGGAGGACACCGGGAAGGTGCCGGCCTCGATCACCATATTATAAACATCCTGAATCTCCCGAAGGGATTCTTCATCCATGCCGGACACAACCTTTTTGATATTTTCCAGGCGGTGTACCGGGTCGCCCGGATTGATACGCTCCGGCGAATAGCCAACCTTAAAGTCTGTTCCGCAGCGCAGCCCCGATTCCTCCTCTAAAATCGGCACACAAATATCCTCGGTTACACCGGGATAAACGGTGGATTCAAAGACGACAACCGCACCCTTTTGCAAATTTTGACCGACAATTCTGCTGGCGCTCTCTACCGGCGTTAAATCCGGCGTATGGTCGTGATTGACCGGCGTCGGCACGGCAACAATATGAAATTTTGCGTTCTTTAGCTGCGCGGCGTCCGCCGTAAACAAAACGGTTGTGGCCTTGATGGCCTCGTCTCCGACCTCATTGGTCGGATCGATCCCGTTTTGATACTGATTGATCTTGTCTTGATTTAAGTCAAACCCGATGACATCGGCGTATTTTGCAAAGGCGACGGCAAGCGGCATACCGACATAACCGAGTCCCACCACAGAAATTTTCTCTTTTCTCTCCTTGATATCTTCGTATAACGACATGGTATCCTCCTCCTTTTGATATCGCCGAAATTTTATCTGTTTATTTCTCTTTTGTTCCCACGCTTATCATCCAGTGATGAGATCGTCAAATTCTTGAAGCGGCGCTCTAAAATCCAAATCGGCCGCAGCGTTTTTTTGTTTTTGAAAAGTGCTCAAATAGTCTGTCAGCGCTTTTTCGATTTCACGGTCATCGTTTTTGCATACGATACCGCATTTTTTGTCCGCAATCATCTCAATCGCCGAGGTGGTATCGGTTGTAAATACCGGCGTACCGAGAACACGCGCCTCGTCAAAAACCATGGGCGCAGCCTCGTGATAGGACGGCACAAGCACAAGATCGGCCGCCTTAAAATACGGATAAGGGTTTTTTAAATTGCCCAAGAGGATCACATCACGGGAAAGTCCGTACTGCGTCACGCGCTCTGCAATCTCTTTTTTATCCGGCCCGTCTCCCGCGATGCGCCATATAAAGGCAATCCCTGCGCGTTTGATTTGCGAAAGTATGGGCAGCATGCGCAAAATTCCCTTTTCAGCGTGCAGCCTTGCCGCCGTAAAGAGATTGATCCGATCCGGCGCGGCATCGGCTGCATATTCTTCTGCGGCGGCCTTGATTTTCGACGCCGCGCAGCAATTGTGTACGGTTTTGGCCTTACCGGCAAGCTCCGGCGCGGCCTCAATCAGCCGTGCCTTTACCGAATCCGAAACCGCCGCAAGTGCGTCAAACCGAGAAAGCAGTGCGCGGTGATTGCTTGTGTTGCCGCCGTAGTGCATAAAGTCACAGTGAATAAAGCAAATCTTCTTTTTTGCCTTTACCGCGCGGAGTACATATTCCGGGCATCCGCCGTAAAACACCCGTTCGGTGCCCGGCTGCATAAACGAAATTGCCGCGTCATACGTTTTTTTGATCGGCTGCATTCCCGATAACATGCCAAAGCTGATCCGCGTTGTAAAAAGCCTGGTTACCACCGTCCAAAACGAGCGGTTAAGGCAGGTCAAAACGCCCTCTTCCCCGGCCTCCGCTTGGGTCAGTCCCATGATTTTGGTAAAAAAGTTCCCCTCCGATACCGAGACCTGCTTTGGGATTTCGTCAAGGAGCGCTCCGCGCTTTGCAAACAGCAAAAGATCGATTTCATATTCCGCACCGCGATACTTTGTGAGCGCTGTTAGCAAATTGAGCAATGATTTCTGGATTCCGCCGATGTGCATATTGTTGTTGACAATCAGAATTTTTTTCATCGTGTACCTCTCTCGCCCTTTGCGCAAAGCACCGACCGAATTTTCTCTTCAAACGCAGTGTTCTCCTTTGCATACTGTGTAAGGCAGCTGTCACAGGTTTTGGAGAATGCTGCGGGATCCATCGCCCGATACCAATCGTAAATCGTATCGGAAATTTGGGTCTCCTCCTCGTCAACGCCGACGCCCAGCCCATTTTCTGCAATCCAGCCGCCAAGTCTGGTCCTTGGATTGACAAACATCGGCTTTTTCATAATCAGCGCGTCATAATACTTGTTTGCAATCGCCCCGTCATTGACAAAGCTTGACGGATAGTTATAGCACATGATGTCAAAGGTTTCGATGATATCGTATTTTTCGGCCTCGTCATACCGCCCGTGCACAAAAGTATTGGGAAATTGTGCGGCGTATCTTGCCAGTCTTTCGCAGTCATCACCGCAGCCGTAGGTATGAAAGACAAACCGCTTATCGTTTGCAAAACAATCGATCAAATGCTTGTGATACGCATAGGATCGAAGTGCGCCGACATACCCGGCGGCAATGGGTGCGCCCGGCTCTTTTTTATTGCAGCACCGGCGTACCTTTTTTAAATTTTCGTCCTGAAGATTGTGAACCAAAAGATACTGCTTTTCCTTTGTCAGACTCTCGCGAAACCACGGAGACGAAATGGCGGTCTCCATCGAATGTTTTATGATTGTATCGACCAGCATACGGTAAGGTCTGATATACTCATAGGATTTGTCCCGATAATCAAAAAGATATTTGCCGCGGTAGGCGGTGAGCAGGACATCGGCTAAAATAAGCGCCGTCTGCGTGGTCAGAATAATCAGCTTGTCATATTTTTTGGCGCGGAGCTGACGCCTGATAAAACGGCGGTACCCCAAGGCCGGGCGGATTTTATGCAGCAAGCTGTCATGCCGCTTTGCCGGCGGCGCCTCATACATAAACACGTTTTCGCCGGCGTAGAGCGCCTTTTCTTCGCGGCGCCAACCGATTAAATCATAGGCGATCCCGGCGTCATCGAGCACCTTGGTATACTTTTTAAAATACGGAGCCAGCTCAAAGGAGCCGTAGAGTATGATTCCGACCATGTCTTTCCCACCTTATTTTTTACTGCCGCGCCGCGTCGTTTTCACTCTTGTGTTCCCGTTTCTGATAGGCTGCGTAGCGTTTTACCGTTTCGATGGCGATGGCTAAAACACACAAAAGCATAAAACCAATCACCAGCGCAACCAGATAATAAAAGGACGCGTATACGTTTTCATAATACCGCACGCCGGTCAGACATTCGATATGCCTTGCCGGAACATAGGCGTTATAATCGTCAATCAGCGAAAACGCCGTCTGATACATATCCCGAAGCTTTGTCAACACCGCCGCAATTTCCGCTTTCACCGCGGTTTCGTATTCTTCATAGCTGACAGACGGATCGGCCGGCGAGGCAAAGGTCTCTACCACCTTTGCACAATGCTCCGCATCAATCACACTGTTGTTGGCGCCGATGCTGTCCGCCACATAATTTTTAATCAGCGTATCATAGGTTGTCTGCGGATCAACGCGGTTTTCGTACCGCCGGTCGTGGACATCCTGAATAATCATAACGTTGTCATCATTGCCGTCCTGGTTATAGTTATAAGAATTCGGCACATCAACATTTGCGCTGACATAGGCGTTCATCCGATCCTCTGCCATCGCGGCCTTTTCCTCCGCGTTTTTCTGATCAAGCCAATGCTGTTCCTGCCGTTCGGTATATTTGTTGATCAGCAAATCCTTGTTGACCGAAAGCCGCGCGGTATAAATCTGCGAAAAAATCAGCGGCATATCGTATTCCGAAAGGTATTCAAACTTTGCGATCATATCCTGAAACGTCAGCCCGGTAGAGGGCGAACGGTAGGCGTCATCCGTGACATAGCCGCCAAGCACCGTGATGGCGTTTTCAATATTATTTTGCAGGATTTCCGCCTGTTCCAAATAATCGTACTCGCCGCCGCTTAAGTTATAGTCCACCTCACTGATGGTCGCAAGATACAGATATTTTTCGTTATAATACTTAAAGTAGCCGTCAATCAGCTTATCCAGAGTATCGCGCGTTTGATAATACGAGGAATTTCCCTTATACTTAATCCGAAACGTGTTGGGATGATACTCGTATTCCTCGCCCTGCTTCTCCTTTGCCTCCTGCAAATTCTGATCGGTGCTGGGAACGATCGGAATAATTTTGGTATTGGCACGAATCCCGTCGTCCGTAATGTCAAACGGCAGATTGCGGTCCGCAAAAGCAACCACCTTGGGCGATACGATTTCACTGGAATCAAAGACGGAACCGTCTAACGAATAGCCGTTTGACACGCAGGCGTCTTTATAGCGAATCACCACCTCCGCAGAGTAGGTCTGGATTCTGTCTACATACAGATTGGCAAGCACAAGCGCGCACAGGGTTCCGATGATAATCATCAGCTTGTGCTTATACAGATCGTGAAATAAATCCCAGATCGTCAGTTTCATCGTTTTCGCCCCCTTTTCCCAATCCCCGTCATTACATCGAGGATTCTTTTATAGCGTCTGGTTTTCTCTGTCACCGTCTGATGGAAAAACTCCAGATACAGGATCATCAGCAATGCCAGAATCAAGCCGAATATTGCAAATTTTATTGTAATGCTGAGGTTTAAAAGGCTGGATTTGGGGTCGACCACATAGGTAAAGTAGTCGTTGGTTTTATAGGACAGATATTCCCCGTCCAGCTGCAGAATTTTATCCGAAAGCTCTTTTAAATCGTTTAAAATCCCCTGAAGGTATTCCTCCGCCTTCGCGATGGTCTCCGCCTCCGTATCGGAAGCCGCCAGCATCTTGGAAAAGCGGTTGTTATAATCGTCAATCTTCTGCGCAACGCGCGCCGCCTCCATGCCGTCACTGTAAGAATTTTTGGCAAGATCGTCAATTCCCGTTTTGGTACGGCTCATATAATAGTTGTTGGCAGAATCGACCGACGGCACAAAGGCCACCGCGATGATCTGCGGATCATACTGATAAAGTGCGGCCTTGGTAATCTCGGACGCGCTGCTCTTTTTTCGGTAGCTTTGATTGTGATAATCCAGCAAATAGGAAAGCTTATTGATATAGGTTCCTCTGTTTTTTGTAATGTTGTTTTGAATCATGTAGGCATAAAATTTTTCCAGCTTGACATCTTTAAAATTTGTCAGCTCGTCAATGAGTGCGCTGAAATTGATCTGATCCGAGGAGCGGTAGCCGCGGTTTTCCTCCTGATGCGTTTTCATGTAATTTAACATCTGGTCGGCTTTTTCGTAAAGCACCGCGTAAATTTCGCTGTAATCATAGTTTACAAACGCATCTTCCTCCGGCTCAAAACGCAAAATGGAATTGTTTTCGGCATGGTTTTTATAAAAATAGTCCTTATAGTTCTCAGCCAGCGCCTCTAAAAACTCGTGCGTTTCGTTCTTTGCCAGCTTATTCTTTTGCGAATAATAGACGTGAAACGTGGTCGGCACATAGGAGCCGTGCATACCGTCACGAATATCGGAAACAACCTCGTCCATTGCGGCCTGGGAAAACTTTGTGGTGATAAACAGCCTTTTTCTCAGCTGATCGTTGGTGTGCTTTTCCAGTTTCAGGCCGGCCTTGGCCGCGTCCAAAATTTCATCGCTTGTCATCTCCGAGATGACAAAGCGGCTGCCGTCCGGGTTTAACCCCTCCTCCGCGCCGGGATAATTCAGCCGGATATTCATACCCTTTAAATTGGATAATACAAGTACATGGTAGGATTCTCCGAGAAAAGAGAACGCGATAACGACCAGCAGCAAAAAAGCAAAATACTTTTTTTGAAACAGCCGCATGATTTTTTTACGCATAGAGGGACGCTCCTTTCGTGGTATCGTGCAGACGATCCTGCGGCAAGCTGCCGTAAAAACTCATCGCGCACATCATCATGATATTTAGATTCGGTTTAAAAACATAAAACGTCAGCGAGATCGCAAACCCCAGCATCGAAAGATACGCACAGGCATACAGCGGCTCTCTTTTTATGTTGCGGATCAGGCATGACACGATCGAGATGATAAAAAGCAGCAGCCCGATCATGCCCTCGTCATTTAAAATCTGGATAAAGGCGTTGTGCGCCACACCGTTTTGAAACCCGGCGCTTTTCATAATCCCGTAGGTAGAAAAAATGCCGGAGCCGCGCAAGAGCCTGCCCGGCTCCTGAAACGAATAATCGATCAGAAAACGCCAGATCTCCGTGCGGCCACTGCCGCCGTCCTCTTCGACGGCCTGAATGGTGTAACGCGCGGCGACATCCTCCGGCAGCAGCGGTACCACGACCGTCACAATCATCAAAGTGAGCACTGCGGCAGAGGCAAACAGTATAAGCCTTGTCTTAACGCTTTTGATACCGATGGCGGCATAGGCAAAAAGACCGAGCAAAATACCAAGCAAGCCGCCGCGGGATCCCGTTTTTAAAATGGAATAAAACGAGAGGGCGATAATGACAAGGTAGACAGGATAGCCCCGTCTGCGCTCCAAAAAACGTTTGACGCTGATGAGCGTCGGCATAATCAGATACGCGCAGAACTGATTTTGATCCTCTTCAAACCCCAAAATTCTGACAACGGCGCGGCTCTCGCTTTTGCTGACGACCTCGGTCGAACTTAAACAGGCGTAAATACAGATCAGCCCGACAATCAGCCACGCCGATTCGATCCATTCCCGTTCGCGGTTTGTATAAATCCGCACGGTGATTAAAAGAAACATCAGTGTGCCAAGCACCATATCTTTCGTGGTTGTCACCGCTTTGCTGTCATGAAAAACAAAGAGCATACTGATGGTATAGATGATATAGATCAGGTAACAAAAGTGAACATAATGAAAGGTCAGTTCGCTTTTTCCCATCAGAATACGAAGAACAAGAAACGCCATAATCGGGAGGGTTACCACCTTAAGCAGCGACCCAAACGGCGTTGTGACAACCGTAAAAGGCAGACACATAAAATACAGGCATGCCGCAAGGCATTCCGGGCTGATCGGATCTTTTTTTGATAAAACCTCCGGGCTTTTCCCTCTCAAACGCATCGTTCATTCTCCACTCTATCTCATTGCGGCGGTATCATTCTTCATTCTTTTTATCTTATCCAAGGTAATCACAAAGGGGCGAAGCATCGTTTTAAGATACCACCGCGGCGCGGCAAGTCCCCACTTCGGCAGCTTTTTTAACATTCTTAAAACCAGCATAAAATTATACTGATACTTTTTTAAAATCCCCGTACCGGCGCCCGTCAGCCCCTTGCCGGTCTGAAAATAGCAGTAAAGGCGATCCGGGAGAAAAAGCACGCTTTGCGCCGCGGTATAAGCCTCGATGGAAAAGGCAACGTCCTCCGCGGTCAAAAAATCCTCCGGGAAGCAGAGCGTGCCGAGCATCCTTCTTTGAAACGCAGCCAGGCAAACACTGTTAAGTCCGATTCCGCCAATCAGCTGCGGATAGACTTCACTTTTAAAATCCTCTTTTTTCACCAGACGAAACGACCTTGGATTCCAATACGGAATCTTTATTCGATAATCGGGTGGATAGACCTCGGTATAGCCAAAACGCGCAATGTCCGGCGTATATTCCTTTAAATAGCCGATCAGCGCAGCGACGGCACCGTCTGCGTAATAGTCGTCCGCGTCCAAAAAGGTAAGATAGCGGCCGTGTGCCGCCCGCAGTCCGATGTTTCTTGTTTTGGCAATCGAACCGCAGTTTTGACCGAGCCGAATCAGCCGAATCGGAAGGTGCAGCCCCTCCGCCCTCTCCGCGGTTTTGTCTGTCGATGCATCATCGATCACAATGACCTCTACCGCGTCCGCGAGTTTTTCCGGCATGGCACGGTATACAGAACGGATACAGCGCTCGATATATTCCTCTGCCTGATATGCCGCAATAATCACGCTTAAAAACTTTTCGTCCATATCCATGCTTCCTCTCAGACTTTGTGTGCCGTTTTCGATATTGCAATCCGATTGACCGATCTAGGATCGATACAAAATCTTTTTCTGTTCCGTTTGCGGCTTTTCCGATTTTGCAACGGGAACCTCCGCCATGTTTTCCGCGACACCTTCGGTGGACTCCTTGGTAAACATAATCAAAATCGTCAATACAATCAATTTTAAATCCAGCCAGATTGAAAAGGTGTTGATATAAATACTGTCAAGCAGCACCTTGTCGGACACCTTGGTGTTATAGCGCCCGTAAACCTGTGCGTACCCGGTAAGACCGGCCTTTACCAGATACCGGATATCAAAATTCTTTACCATTTTACTGTATTCATCGGCGTAAATCGGCCGTTCCGGTCTGGGGCCGACGATCGACATTTCACCCTTTAAGATGTTAATCAGCTGCGGCAGCTCGTCAAGCCGGCAGGCACGCAGCACGTGACCGACTCTCGTGATTCTGTCGTCTTTTTCCGTTGCGAGCCGCGCACCGTATTTTTCCGCGTCGGCAACCATGGTTCTGAATTTTAAAATATAAAATCTTTTTCTGTAAATGGTATACCGCTCTTGTCTGTAAAACACAGGCCCCCTGGAATCAAGCTTAATGGCCGCCGCGCAGATGAAAAATACGGGAGACAGTACGATAAGACCGATTAGGGAAGCAACAAAATCAAAGCACCGTTTCAGCACCCGTTCCACCCACATGGGCTGCCCGTTTTTGATATGAATCGCCGGCGTATCCCCCACGTGTGTAATTCTGCCGCCCAAAAACGACAAGTTTTCGACCGAGGAAATCACTTTGATATTCGGCGCCTTGCCAAAGCTGCCGCGTTGTCTTGCGTATAAAATCAGCTGATCGCGCAGCGCATCCGAAATCCCGGATGCAATCAAAAGCTCATCCGCCGCATTGATCTGCGTCTTTAAATCCTCCGGAATGTCCGGCTGATTTTCTGCAATCCGATAGACCGCAACGCTGCCGAAATCCTCAGAGTGTTTCATCAGCTTATCCAGGAAGATTTCAGGGTATCCGTCGGGAAACAAAATCAGCAATGCGGATTTTTGGCGCAATCGGATAAAAATCCGCAGGGTAACCCCTCTTTGAAGCATCATGATCGCATAGCTTGCCAGATAAAAGGCGACGCCAAACAGAAACCGAACCGGCCTTGTCCTGAAAAACAGAAGCATTATCACTGCGGTAAGCGCGGCGCTTAATAATAACCCGACCAAAAGCGTGATGGACAGCCGTTTCCTTTTTGATAGATAGGATGCAATGCTCCCATAGGCGTCCAGCATGTATAATACGATTGCGGCAGAGCACGCAGCAATGATATAAAAATGAAGATTGCTGCAAAATACGGCAAAAAAGCCCGTATAGGCATCAAACGCAACAGAGGCCATCAGATCGGCGGCAAGCAGCGAAACCATATCTCCGAAAAATTCAAGCCACATTGTAGAGTAGTGCGTACTCATTTTCATCACCTGTTGTCCTTTTTTCACTATAATACGCTTTAAAAAAAATTAACACAAAGCGGATCACACAGTTTTTCCTGTGTGACCCGCACTGCATCGCATTTACGGCAGACACAGTATCTTATTCACCGTCGAAAAGATTATCAACGTTTGCAGCATCGCGATCCATAACATATACTTTAGAGATATTTCCCTTGGAATCGCCCATCGCGAGCCAGATATACTGATCTGTATCTACATTGTATTTTTGTGCAAGCAACTCTGTGATAAACGGAGTTACATACAGCGTTGTACCGGAACCCGTTCTTTCAACATATTCCTGTTTATACGCCTGCGAGTCAATTCTGCCGAAGTTTCTCTGCAGCGTCGCCGGAAGCTCCGACAGTCTTGCGCCGGCAAGCGTGCAGATTGCATTGGCGGCGTCAATCAGCTGTGCAGGAATCACATCATTGTTTGCACTGAAAGTATCCTCATCCAAAACGGTATACCAAACATCGTGGAACCCATCGATAATCAAGTTGTCGTTATTGCCCTGATGATAGCTGTGCGGCCGGTTCGCCTTAACTCCCATAAAGCCGGGTGTAAAGGTTCCGCTTGCCACGTCATATTCCACACAGGCCGCTCTCTTTGCGGTTTCCTCCGGTACGACAATGGAAATCTCTTTATCCGTTTCCAAATCAATGATAACACCGTCCACATGCCAAAAATCATCTTCACACTTTAAAACGTACCACTGAATCTTGTAGTAGTCGGTCGTCATTTTCGACCAGGGGATCACCTTTCCGTTGCTGGAACGGATGTAAGCGTCCATGTTCTTGTACTGAGTAACAACCTTGCTCAAAACCTGATTCTGGTTGGGAACTTCCTTCATGTAGCTTAAGATAACGTCCTCCGTCACACTGCCGCCCAGAGAAAGACTGAAATCTTCCGACAGATTCTTATTCAAAGTTGTCTGCGCCAGCATACCGGTAAACGAGTTCTTGTCATGGCTGCCGACACTGCCGTCCGCGTCCATCTGCTCACCGTGAATCTGGATATAAAAACCGATCTTGGTCTTGCTGCTCTGATTGCCATGGTTTCCCTGATCGTTCCAGCCGCCGTAACCGGGCCAACCGCCCCACGGGTCACGCGCTGCAAAAGCATTGACCGACAAAAGCGCCGTCATGGCAAATACCAGACATAAAACAACCGCGATCTTCTTTCTCATTTTTCTCATGATATAACCTCCATACCATTTATTTTTAACATGTAATAAACCAACCAATTTGTCATAAACCAACCCATCGGTAACCAACCGATCATAACCAATCAATTTGTAATCGAGACCAATCCGCTCGCCTCGTCCCAGTCAACCGCCGCGCCAAACGCCTCTGCGATGGCTCTGACGTGAACCAGGGTACGGTCGTTTTCCAGCGTTGCCGGTGCCAAAAGCTTGACGGCCTCGCCGTTTTTATAGAGCGTCTCATCGCCGATCGTAAAGGTACAAACCGTGCCGTCCTTTTCGCCCCGCGCGGTCTGCGTTTCGTCGTCCCACGTAACGGCAGCGCCCAGTTCTTCAAAAATCCGCCGCATCGGAACCATGGTACAGCCGTCCCTCACCACGGCCGGGCAATCGAAGAAGATTTCTCTTCCGTTGATTTTTACCCGTACGGTCTCGGAAAACGAAATTCCCGTCCGATTGGCAAACGCCGTTGCCGCATCGCCGTAGCCCCCGATCTTTAACGAGGCGCCGGTGCCGTACAAAGCATTCTCACCGATCGACTGCACGGTGCCCGGAAGTTCCAGATACGATAGCGTGTCGCAGTTTTTAAAGGCGTCACTGCCGATTCTTTCCACGCCGTACGGCAGGGAAAGCTTTCGCAGCTTACAGCCGTAAAAGGCGTAACTTCCGATCGACTGAAGTGCGGAACTTGACGATTCCTCCGAAAAGGCAACCGTGTTCAGCCTTTCGCAAAAGTAAAAAGCGTAATCGCCGATTTCACGAACCGAGTCGGGAACGGTGACCTTTTGCAAATGTGCGTTGTAGGCAAACGCCCTCTCGCGCACCGATGTTGTCCCTGCCGGGATTTGATATGTCTCGTCCTCTTTTCCGGATGGATACATCACCAACTCTTTTTTGTCCCCGGTGAAAATCACGCCGTCAACGGCGATAAAATTCTGATTTTCTTCACTCACCGAAAAGGCTGTCAGCCCGGTGCAGTTTGCAAATGCATTAACGCCAATCGTAGAAACATTTTTGGGAATCACAACGTTTTCCAGAGCGACACAGCCCATAAATGCCTCTTTCCCGATGCTCTCCAGCGTATCCGGGAGCGTAATCTTTTTCAGATTCCGGCTGAGGTGGAACGAATTGTCGCCGATGGCTAAAAAGCCGTCCGGCAGTACAACCTCCTCCACGCTGCCGAGGTTTGCAAAGACATTTTTATCCGTCTTGGTTACGCCTTTTAAAACTTCTATCTTTTTGGCGTCCTTTAAGTACCCGGTAAGCGCGGTGGCATCGTTAATCATTCCGTAGCCCTTTACGGATACCGTCTTGCTTTCTGCGTCATAGCTCCAGGTCATCTCAGCCGCAAACGCGGACATCGCCGAAGATACAAGCAGCAAAACGGCAACACAACAGGCCGTCACTTTTTGAACGGTTCTGCATTTCAAAAAATCACCCCTTTCAACCATTATTTTTAGGAATAAAAAAAGCCTGTCAACGAATGAGAAAAACTCTCACGTCAAACAGACCGGTTGCGCTACTCACTCCGTGATACGCAAGCGCCCAAATACGCATATCACATCATCGCATTCTATTATTCGCATAAAATGGTGGATAAGCTTTATCCTTTATCCCTAAATCCTAAAAATAACCCACCTGGGAACAAATTCATTATACAATACAGAAATTCATTTGTCAACAACTTTATTTTACATTTTTTTTACAGATAATCCATGCAATGTTACAGATGCTCCACGCAATTCTTTAAATGGCTCAATCCGCGCCGAATCCCCTCAATGCATTCTTCTTTTCCCTCGTATTCCATCGAGAGCCAGCCGTCATAGCCTGCATGCTTTAAAATTCTGAGACATTGTGCGACCGGGACAACCCCCTCGCCGATCACGCAGCCCTCGCAGTAATTGCCGCCGCGCGTCATAAAGGCGTTGTCGCTCTCCTGTTCTTTGGTGATGATCATATCCTTTGCATGGGCGTGGATGGCATACGGCGCCACTCTCGATACCGCCGTAACCGGGTTTTCGTCCACGCAAAGGAAGTTTCCGATATCAACCAAAAGCCCGTAATTATCGTGGTTTACCGCATGGAACAGCCGTTCCATGCGGTCGCTGTCCTGTGCGATAAAACCGTGGTTTTCGGTACAGGTGCGGATTCCCTGCTGCATTGCATATTCCGTGACCGCGCGGATATTTTCCGCGATGGTCGGCAGCATAAGGTCAAAGCTGCGCGCGTTTCCCGATTTTCCGAGTTCATAGCACACGTCATGGCGCATCACCGGGGCGCCCAGCGCCTTTGCGATATCAACCTCACGCTTTAGCCGATCGATTTCGGCTTGCGACGCCGCCGGCGTGTCCTGATACAGTACGGCGCCGATGGCATACGCCACGATCTCCATATCGCAGCGCTTTGCCTCTTCGCGCAATTTCTTCGCGTTTTCGATCTGGACGTCAAAGTCGGGGGCGCCGTCAATTTCGGTAAATTCAATTCCCGAAAAACCAAGCTCCTTTGCCTTTTTGATACAGTCCATCTGGGTCATTATTCCCTGCTTGATCGCCTGATGAAACGAATATACACTGACTGAAATTTTCATGAAATCCACCTCATTTTATCTCGCTTACAGTAATACTTCGTGGCCGGTTTTCGCGGATTCGTAAATGGCATCTAAAATACGCATTACCGTGATGCCGTCCTCTGCTTTGGCGCGGCACTCCGTTCCGTTTTTGACACAGTCAATAAAGTGTGCCATCTCGTTGGTAAACAGGTCGGAGGAATTTTTATAGTTTTCGGTCTTAATATCAATATCTGCCAAAAAGTCGTTGCAGGTTGTATACAGTTTTACGCCGTTTGAAAGATCAAGACCGGCCTTAGTTCCGTAAAGCGCCCGTCTCTCGACCTTTTCGCCGTTGAGGCTGTACGAGGTTTCAAGCTGGGTCACCGCGCCGTTGTCATAGCGGATGATGGCGGTCGCAAAATCCTCTACCGTACAGGGATCCTTTTCGGTTGCGCCGTAGGGAACCCAACCAACCGATGTCTTTAAATTGTCCCGTTTTCCGATATTGTCATACGCCGCCGCATAAACGGAAACGGGCTTGGGATTGCCCATCAAATAACGGGTAAGATCGATGACATGCACCCCGATATCAATAACAGGACCGCCGCCGCTGCGCGCCTTGTCGCAGAACCAGCCGCCCGGATTGCCGTGACGTCTGATATACTGTGCCTTTGCATAGTAGATATCGCCGAGATACCCTTGGTCGATAAAATCCTTGGCAATTTTTGCATCGTCCGAAAAACGCAGCACAAAGCCGATCATCAACAGTTTATTGTTCTTTTTTGCCGCCTCCTGCATTTGAACGGCCTGTTCGGTGTTATAGGCCATCGGCTTTTCACACAAAACATGCAGCCCGGCATTTAACGCCTTGATCGAACATTCCGCATGGGAGCAGTTCCAGACGCAAACGTCTGCGGCGTCCAGCTCCGGGAGATCCTTTAGCATCGAATCGATATCCGGATATCTTCTCTCGATGCCGAACTTATCCGCAGTCATCTTAAGACGAACCGGGTCGATGTCACAGATTGCGTACACCTCCGCGTCCGCAACATTTTTATAGGATTCCAAATGCTGATTTGCGATATTTCCTGCGCCGACTAAGGCAACCTTTACTTTTTCCATGTTACATCCTCCTTTAGTTACTCTATGTTTTTTCCGACAAAATGTTATTTTTGCTTGCACATCTGATACGCTTATGATACAATTTTGAAGGAGGATAGGCAATATCTTTTTTTGTGAAACTTTAACACAATATTGCGATCGGAGGGATTTTTTTGCCGCAGCAGATTTTTGAGCCGCATATTATTGAGGATCCGTCTTTACCCTTTATTTTTCACTTTGACCACGCAAAGGGCGATTCCGTGATGAAAGGCTTGCCGAACTGGCACGCCAACACGGAAATACTGTGCTGCACCAAAGGATGCGGCTATGTGGTATGCGATGCGGAAAAATATCCGTTTTCCGCCGGGGATATCATTGTGATTAACGCCTATCGGCTGCATATTGTGATCGGGGAACCGACGGCGGATTATTACTGTCTGATTGTGGATCGTGACTTTTGCGCCGCAAACGGGATTCCGACCGAATCCGTCCGCTTTTGTGAGCATATCCATTCCCCTGCGCTATACCGCGATTACGAAAGGGTTACCGGTGCCTTTCAGATCACCGACCACAGCCGCGTCCCGGCGATCCGGCATGCCATCTTAGGACTGATGCTCTCCCTCTATCGGGATTTTGTGGTGACACAAAACACCGAGGATCCAAAGAAAAATTATACGGCCGAGCGCATCAAAGAGGCCATCCGTTATATTCGGCAGCACTATGCCGAAAGGCTGACCCTGGCACAGATTGCCGACCATGTCGGCGTCAGCAAATACCACCTGTCGCATGATTTTAAAAAGTTTTCCGGCCAGACCATTTTTGAGCATCTCAATACCATTCGCTGCAAGGAGGCCAAACGCCTGATTGAAAGCGGAAGCAGCGTCTCGGCCGCAGCGATTTCCTGCGGATTTGAAAACATGTCCTATTTTTCCAGAACCTATAAAAAATACATTGGCTGTCTGCCCTCCGGAAAAAACAGCCGATAAAAAAGGCCGGCGTGCGCGCCGGCCTTTTTTTATTTTACATAACGGGAAAGTTCGCCGATTGCATTGCTGTTTTTGATTTCCTTTGCAATCATCTGCGCCAAAAGCTGCGCTCCTTCTTCCCGCGGATGGGTGGTGTCGTTTCCGTTATAGCTTACCATATAAAGCTGTTTTGCGGCTTCCTCGCCGATGGTATTTAAGTATGACCGCCAGCGCTCGCCGATATCAAGCAGCGGAACATTCAGTTCGCTTGCAACCTCTTTCATTGCGTTACGGTAGCTCTCGATGCCGTCCTGCACTTTAACTTCTCCGTTTTCAAACAAGCAGCATCTGATCGAGGTTAAAAGAACCGGCTGCACGCCCTTGGCACGGGCACGCGCGACAAAGGTTTTTAAATTTGCCTTATACTCATCGATGGTGGTATAGCGCAGCGGCCGATTGCTCATCGAATCGTTATGTCCAAACTGAATCAAAAGATAATCGCCGCTTTTTGCCGTCTCCAAAATCTTGCCCAGGCGATCCATCCCGTACTCCGCGCTGCCCTCTGCCGGAATTTCAATATCATTTAAAAAGGTCTTGGTGCTTCTTGCTGCCTTTGCTTGGTCGCTGACCGAAACGCTTAAATAATCGCCCAGTTTTTCACCCCATCCGGTTCGGGGCCGTTCAGCATCCGGTACAATCTCACAGGTGGAATCCCCGGCGAGATACACGGTGGGATTTTGATTCATGTTGATCTCGTCCGGCGTAAAGGTTTCGCCGGCAGCAACCTTCACCGGTTTATAGTTCACCAAAAGATACACGTCCGTATCCGACGGATTGATGACCGAGGTTTTGGTCGTCTCAAGCGCACGCAGGGCGTTTACGTATTTTACAAATTCAATATTGGTGGGAAACCAGACGTTTTGCGCCTTTGCGCCTTGAATCAGCCGCTCGATTGCCCGATAGGTATCGTTCGGCGTCCAGTTGGAAAGTCCGCCCGCACTGCCGCTCTCGCTCAAATCATAAGCATGTCCCCAGACAGAAAAGACCTTTAAATCACCCGAATCGGGAAGCGCCAAAAACGAATCGGTAAGTCCTGCCACCTCCTTACAATAGGCGGTAAAATCCCAATCCTTAAAGCTGGTTGGCAAATCAAAGCTGCCAGTTGTCTTGCCGCCGCGTGCGTAGAAAATGGCGTCATTGTTTTTCACATAGGCGTCCACTTTTTTGGCCTCGTCCATCGGATTGGACTGCAAAAGAGCCGGGTTATCGTACGGCCACGCCATACCGTAAACCGTCTGGCCGGTGATGGTGTTCAGCTCGCTGATGCCATCGTTAATCAGCTTAATGTACGCGTCTGCCGTGCTGACCGAGATTGCGGCCGGCTGATTGGAAAGCCCAATGTGCGGATGGTTTTTTACGTGGCTTGCAACCTCCTGATCTTTGTATAACTCTTTTACAAAATCATAGTTTGCAGCATTTGATAAAAGCTGAAGATTGGAGTTTAAGTTAAACGTCCCATGGATCCCGTACGGCTCATACAAATCTTCAATAATCTTTTGATCCTCCGGCCGGCCGTCGTCAAAGCTAAAGGTCACGGCTTTATTGGCATATCCGGGATACAAAAGGGCGAGATTGGAAATCTCGCCCTTAGCTGCAGCCGCTAACTGAATCGGTGCTAAAGAAATCGGTATGATATCGCCGTTTTCCATATTCCAGAGGAACGCCTTTACGTAGGTTCCCTCCGTCTCGGTAATCTTGATCGATGCCGTTATGGTTGCTGCGGTTCCGTTAAAGCTGTCAACCTCGCCGTCTAAAACCAAGGTGTCGCTCAGCTCACACGCGATCAGCTCATTGGTATCGTTCTTATATTGTGCTGCAATGACAGAGAGTTTTGTATCTTTGTCATATACCGTAAGATTTGCCTTTGCACTTAAGGTACCTGCCGTGAATTTACCGTCCGTAATTTCGTTTCCGTTCGTCGAGAACGCGAACTGATCCACGGTGTACGGCGCATCACTCTTTTGCGTTACGGTGTAGTAGCGCAAGGTCGTGCCGTCGTCCACCACTGCCATACCGCCGTTTACCAGGCTTGCTGCTGCATTTTGCATGGTGCTGTCAGTATAGAGGCGGATTGCTGCATCGCCTGCGCTCAGTGCGGACGCATCGTAATCACCCTTTACCGTGACGGTCTTTGCCGCATTGTCTACCTTGACATTATTGTTTGAAGATTTAAGATCCGCTTCCTGATATCCGGCATCCGGCCGGCTGCCCTGGGTCAGCAGGATGTTATCCACCGCCATGGAATCCACGCCGCCCATCGCCAGATCAACAACACTCTCGATCTTGATACGCTGCAGTGTCGTTGCACCGGTTTTGGTAAACAAATCCGTGGTGTAGGCATGCTTGCCGTTAATAAAGAGCTCTGCCTTGTTGGTGGACGGATGCACCGCGATGCCGAGACGCACCCACTGCCCTGCCGCATAAGGCTCCAGCACCTGACCGCTGATGTCACAGATATTCTTATTTTTAATCACAAGCAGGTTTCGTCTGTCATCGGTTCCGTTTGAAATTACCTGCAGGTTCATCAGTCCTGCCGCCTTTTCCATCCGATAGTCATAGGAGAGATAAAAATCCTTGTTAACACTCAGTCCGCCGGAATTTCCGTTGACCTGAATATAGGTGTTATAGTTCTTTTGCGTTGTATTATTGGTGATATAATTTGCCGCATAGTCTCCGGCCGCCTTACCGCCGAGACCTGCCTGGTACTTCAGCGTGGTATAATCGCTGAACGCCGTACCGTCACCGAGTTTATCGGTTCCGACATTCGTACCTGCTAAATTACCGTCCAGCTTGGTATTGTCGTCTCTCTGTTCAAAGGGGATATTTAAAAGCTGCGTTGTCTGATTCTTTAAAACGCCGAATACACGGTCGCCGTTTTTGTCGATGCTGCGCAGATAATATTCACCCTCGGTCAGTGCCGTACCGGAAGCCAAATCGGCATCGCTGCCCTTCTTCTTTAAAAAGATGCGGTTACCGTCCGCCTTCCAGCTGTCGGTATAGGTAATGCCGCTGTCAACATAGCCGCTTGCCGCGCTGCCAAGATATGCCGCAGCAGAATCATCCAGTCCGCTCATGGTCGGCTGCGCGATCGCCGGTGCGGTTTTCCCATAATTGGTTACCGTAAAGTCGTCCATGTATGCGTGATGCTCTGCATTCATATATGCATTGTCACTCGTAGCCGCATCTACCATGTTGATAAAATTATACCCATAAAAACCCTGGAAGTTTGTCAGACTGCCGCGCGCTTCGGATTGGGTGATAGCAGGCGAAAAGTCACCGCTTTGGATTAATGCATTATCCACATAAAAATCGTAACTGTTTTTGCCATCGGCCGTGTTGCGCAGTACCAGGTTAAACTTATACCATTGCTCCGGATTCAGTACCAATTTTTCTCCGAGAGCATCCTTGTTAAGCAATTTAACGGTACCGTTCGTCCATACATTGAGCAATACTCCTTTGCCGGTTGCAGCCCAATAATTCGCACCGGTTTCCGGCATTGTCAGTTGACCCATATAATAGCCTTCTAACTGGAGGTTGGTGTTTGCCTGCCATGCCGCATAAAACTCGATATCATAATAGTCGCCCTGCTCCGCCTTCATACAACGGATTTCATTATTGCTCTTTTTCACGCCGGCCAGCTGCACACCATTCGGCTTAACTTCTCCGGACTGTTCGTCAATATCGCCGAACCGGAAAGTTCTTCCCACGTTCCCCTTATTGCCTGCACGGTTATACAGATCCAGTGCATAATCGTCAGATGCTTTGCCATAAACGCCGCCCTTCACGGCCGCACAGGTATAATCCAGGTTATCCTCTTTATTAACGTCCGATATTTTCTGAGAGAGATGCCAATAACCTGGGTTTTCACTAAGCTGACTTACGCTATCATCGTTAAGCGTACCAATGCCGTCAAAGCTCAGCTTTTTAGAAGACATCACCGCCGCGGGCTGTTCCTTGGAGGAAATAAACTTCAGGTTGTCTAAATAGAGGTTTCTCTCAGGGTACGTTGTTGCCGTTTCCGGTATATTGCCGTCAAACGCAGATTGATAAAACCAGTAGAAGTTAAATCCGGTAAAGCAATCGATGGAATCGCCCTTGTCGTTCTGAGGCTTGAAGATTCCCTCTTTAACCAGCTGATTATCAATGTAGAACCAGTAATAGTTTTTATCCGCCGCATTTTCTGCTGCATCATCCCCGGCGCGCATTACCAGACGGAAGTTATACCAAGAATTTTGCGTCAGCGTTACCTTCCTTGCGCCGTCTACATTAAAGACGTCTTGATTCAGCACCTTAACCTCACCGCCGCCGGTCACCGTAACAATCGGATATCTGCGGCCATCCTTTGCAAACTTTCCGACATACTGTGCCTGAAGTCCCTTTTCCCCCATTCCACCGGAGAAAGCCATGTCAAAGGACAGATCCAGATATTCGCCTTTATTTAATACCATCGCATTGTTGCTGGTTTGATTCATACCGTCTGTCAGCATCAGCTTTTGCATCGGATCGGTTTTAGGGTTTGTACTCTCACCGCCGTCTATCCACATACGAAACGCCTTATCGCCCGGCTCCTTGCCAAACGCCTTATCCACAATCGCATAACGATAGGTGTTTTTCGGGTCAACGCTTGTGCCCTGATCCACCAAAAGCGGCTTTTGCAAAGAAACACCCTTCCACTCTTCACCGAAAATCGCTTTTAACTCCGATTCCGTAACGCTTGCCGGATTCGCAATTGCTGCTGTGTTAAAATCATAGTTTCTCGTATGCGGCGCTACGGTCGCTGCGGACACCGGAATGCCCCCCAGGCTTACCACGGTGAGTACCGCTGCCGTCAGCGCGGCAAACTCTCGTTTTAACCACTTCATTTTCATGATTCTTCCTCCTTGTTTCTTTTTCTCTTTTCATTTCCGTCTCGGCTTTGATTCATTACCAAAATTTTACCCCTCATATACCAAAAAAACAACGGACAAAATTAGAGATTACGGCATGAAAACGGACACTTTCTATAAAAAACGGGGGTTTTTATGAAAGTGCAACCGCCGCAAGTCCCTGACCGTACAAAGTCGGACAAATTCCGATCTTTTTATAAGCGTCCGCGTCCGGCATGACCGGCGTACCGGTTGACACGCTGCCGACGTCTCCGTTCTCTGCAATCGCAGCTACCACTGCCCCAATCGCTCTCTCTGCTGCACTGCGCACTTCGCCCTTTAAAACGCCGATTTCATTTCCCAGTTTCATTCCGGCCGCAATTGCCGCAGTGGCAGAAATCTCAATATACGATGTTGGATCATCTAAAATGGTATGGTAACCGCCGTCTAAATCCTGCACACGGCACAGCGCCGCGGCGTGGCGGCTTAGCGCCTCTTCCGCCTTGTCCCGTCCGTCAAAATTTTTTGAAAGCTGCAAAATCTTTGCCGTCGAATAGATGATCCAGCCGTTGGCTCTGCCCCAGCGGATTGCGCTCATATGATTTTTTTGTGCGCCGTTATAACCATGATAAAAAAGTCCGTTTCCGTCAGAGAGCAGTTTTAAATGCAGCAAAAGCTGTTTTTGCGCAAAGGCGGTGTATTCTGCCTTGCCCGTCACGCTGCCAAGCTTTGTCAAAAAGATGCAGACCATAAACAAGGTGTCTGCCCACATCTGATCCGAAAAGCCTGGCCCCGGCTCGGTCACGGTGTGTTCTAAGCCACCGTCAATCGTCAGCGGTGCGTCATGAATGATATACTGCGCCAAGTCCTCGCAAACCGCTAGGAGATGCTCTTTTTTTGTCACTGCATAGACCGACAGGACAGTGAGCAACGGCGCGGTAGAGTTGACCGTTTTCTGAGCGTACGCCTCTTCTAGATGCCGGTCAATCCAGCCGTTTAAAAAATTAAGATATTTTGGTTCTTTTGTGCTCTCCCATGCACAAAAGATTCCGTAAAGTCCCACGCCCGGCACCCAGTCAAAATGCTCAATATCCATATTCCAGTCCGTCTCTTTGCGCTGCAGGATCCGATCAATCACTTTTTCGATACACTGTTTGTTCATTTCTTCCATTTTCATTTCCCTTTCTCATTGCCTCCTTGCCATAAAGCGGAATCCATAACTTTTCGCAAAGGGGCATTATTTGATCCTTACCGGATAAAATCATAATGTCAAGCCGCTCACTCCTATCCGGTGGCGCATCGATATGAAACGTTTTTGAAAACGCCTTGCGTTCTGCCGTGCCGGTTTCGGTCATGCTCTGATACAATGTCCGCTTTTGCGGCTGTGCCTTTAAAAGAATACCGTTTTCACCCTTGTATGCCGCAATCAGGGTCACCGGCGTATTATAAGCGCTGCACTGAAAATCCACTGTCACGTCAAACCCGTCTGTGGCGGCTTGATACGACCAATCGGTAATCTCAACCGGCAGCGGATTCAGCCCCTCCTTGGTGGGCGATAATAAAACATGCAAGCTCACCGTGCCGCTGCACGCATCATTATACAGACGAAGCCGCCGGTAACCGGGATTTGTACTTTGCCCCTTGCAGGTCGGCGCCCCCAAAAGCGGTTCGCACGCTGTTGTCTCGGTTTGAAGATCCGCGCCGGTGAGCATCGCCTTTCCGTAAAGCGTTTTTCCGTCCTTTTTGAGTAAAAAGTAACCGCCGACCAGCCATTCAACCTCTGCCGGTGTCGTCATAAACCAGTTCAGCTGCCCTGTGGATAAAAAGGTCATGGTATCGGTAATTTCCAGTGTTTGATGGAGACGATCGGCCCGAAAGGTACGGGTATAATCACGCAGCTTATCCGCGTACGCCGGCGTCATATCATAGGCCGCCTCGGTGATTGTGCCGGTTTCTTCAAACTTTATCAGCGGGACAAACGCATCCGATAACTGACCGCCGTCGGACGAATTTGTATTCGGATCGATGACAACCACATTATGCGCCTCGGCGCGGCGGCGATAGGGCTTATAAAAACCGTTATCCCCGTCCGCAATGACCGCATCACGCCATATATTATAATCCTCCGCCCCCAAATCAGCCGCCCAGCGCACCCCCAGGGCATCATACACAAAGCTTCCGACGTCGGCATGGGAATGGTAGCACATAACCACGCCGGCATGCGCCGAAAAATACATATTCTCCGCATCATAGCCGCTGCGTACCGAGACCGACTCCAGTCCGCGTGTAGAAACGGAAAGCGGCAAAGAACCGTCTTCTTCTGTCCAATCGCTGCGCTTCCACAAAACATCGTATACCGTTCTTCCGCCGTGTTTTTCAATAAACGAACGGCGAATTGTCTGAAGCGCAGGCTCGTCATAAACCCCTGCCAGCCATAAAAGCGTCGGCGACTCGTGTCTTCCCTGCCATGTATCGTGAAAATTATTGACACCGATTTCACTGTTCATGCTTGAAAAGAAAACACCGGTCTCTTTCAGTCCTGCGGCAGACATCAGCCCAAAATCCGAGCCGGTTGCGCTGATCAGTGCGCCGACGCCCTTGGAAAGATAACTCATGGTATAGCACCAATAGTTGATTCCCTCAATCCACGCGCCCTCCGGCCCGAATCCAATCATGGTATATTCGAGACTCCGCACCGACTTTTCCATGATATCAAAGCAGTAATCCGGGTCGCGCTCGATAAACGCAGCCGCACCGGCGAGAGCACCGCCGTTGATGACGGTGTTAAAGTTACTCTTCCACTTGACAAAGGCATCGGTTCGGTTTGCATACTGCGTCCATTGCGGAACCCTGCCGTAATAGCATTTGCGTGTTTCATCAAGTCCCTTTTCTTTGGCAGCCTGATAGATGACGCCGCGCTGCTCCTCAGAAAATCCATCGTAAAGCCAGTCATAGCCGATGGCAAAGGCATAGTTGATTTCCCCTACATCAATCATGTGGGACGGGTTCCAATCTGGGAACTCTGCAACCGCTTTTAAGTTCTTCCACGCGCTGTCTGCATACTTTTGATCCCCGGTCATCTGATAAGCAAAGCCAAGCAAAATGATCCGCTGATGCAGCTCGGACGGAACGGAGGTCAGCCGCTGCTTATCCAAAAGCTGATAAGTAAACGGCTGCTTATTGATCACCTCGTTTGCCTTTGCAATGAGATAATTGCACATATCGCGGGTATAAGAATCCGTGTTTCTTTCGCTGCGAATCCTTTCAAAATCTCCCTCGGTTGCCAGCACTCGGGGGTGTCCGCGCTCGCCGTCCGTTTCGTACTTTTTCCGGATTTCTGCCGCGGTCGGCCGCGGAAACTCCATATAATGATTGAGTTCTTTGACAATATTGAGTTTGGGATCAACCACGCCGTTGATTTGGTACTCCTTTTTATGCTCGCTCATATCAAGAGAAATCGGCGTCTTTGCCGTAATCAACAAACCCTCTCCGTCCGTAAAGGTGTATAAGCCCAGCACCTTTTTAGAGAACGCCGTAAGCGGCGCCAAAATATCGTCCCCGTTTCTTTTTACCTTTTGACCTAAACTAATCTTTTTTCCGTTTACGGTCACGGCATCACTGCCCGCGGTCATAACGATGTTATCGCCGCGCAGGCTGTTGCCGCTTTGCGTAAGGTGTAAGCCATAGGCCGCATACAGCGTCTTTTTGTCCGCATAAATTTCATCCGCACCGTGGTCATACTCCATATTGCAGTCGGGATAGATCTTTTCTCCGCCGACGAAAACGCTTTTCCCGAAGGCGTGAAACGCCGTCTTGTCGGAGAGGTAGTTTTCGATCGGCGCATCGTTTGGAAATACAGAAGAAAAATTTTCCTCTCCCAAGGAAAACGGCTTTTGCATTCCGATCAGCCGCAAATCATCCAGCGTCAGATTGCCGGCTGCGCCGGTATCCAGCCAAATACGCACAAGGTCTAAGCGTGTCATACTGTTGTTTAATGCGGCACTATGCTTCTTTTCGCCGTTTAAGTAGATTTCGGCCTGATGCGATGCAAAATTCAAAACGGCATGTATCTCATACCAGGTACCGTTTTCCACATTGGTAAGAACCGTTCCGTCCGATACGGTCAGCGCACCGGACGGCGCAATCTTTAAAAGCTCCTGATCATAGCGTACGCCGTTTTCGCTCTGGCGAAGATAAAAAAGTCTGATATTGGCACCGACGGCATCGATCTTAAACTTCGTATGTATCAGCATGTACGGAAAAACCTTGCCGGCACTCAAATCAATATGACAGTCGTTTTGGTTGATCTTTTCCATATAGATACTGTTATCGGTACGTTCCGGGTTATACCGCTGCTCGCAGCGATGAAAACGAATGATATTTTCCTTCTCGGCCACGTTACAATTTTTATAGGTGTCTCCGATGTCAGAAATATAGCGGCTGTCAAAAAAGGCAAGGTCACCGCAGTTTTCATCAATTTCGATTTCGTCATAGGCAAAGCCACAGACCGCTATCGATAAAAGCAGAAAAAGACTGCACCAAAATAATATTTTTTTCATTGTTGTCTCCCGTTCGTCTGATCGGGGAATGCCGATGGCATTCCCCGATTATGATGCGTTACAGTGACTGTTTTGCAAGGCAGGGCACGTTATTTTCGTCCAGCAAAAACGCCTTGATGGTCGATCCCGGCGCATCCTTTACGGTAAAGGAAATCTCGGTGTCCTGTTCGTCTGCCGGATAAACCAGCGCGTCATTTTCCAGGATTTCGCCGCCGGGGAAGTGCTGCGATGCGGAAACCTCGGCAGTTGCACAGCTGATCAGTACACCGTTTTGATCATACTGTGCCAAAATCAGTGTTCCGCCGGCAAACGGATGATAAAATTCCGTCTTGGCCGTCACGGTATACGTTCCCGGTGTGTGGCTGAGTCCATCCACGCGCCGCAGAATCACCTTGGACGGTTCGCCGCATACCAGCTTGTAATAGTTATAATAGGTGCCATCCGATACCAAAAAGACATTGCCGCTTGCAATTTCCATACTCTCCGCAGTCAGGGAATCATCTTCATAGACCTTACGGATTGTCGCGTTGCTCATGCCGGAAATCGCCTGAGCAAATTCCATCATATCCATGGTATCATTCTTCATAAAGATGACTCTTCCGCCATCGTATACCCAAAGATCCGAGGAGGACGAGAAAAGGGTGATCCCGGTGTTTTCCGCGTCTTGACGGCTGCCCTGAACCATGCTGAAGTCGTCCAGCATCAAGGCTGCGGACATCGGTGATGTTTCCTTTGCGTCAAAGAATGCCTGCTCCAGCTTAAAGCGGCTGGTGCGGTTGCTTGCATCCGTAAACAGTGCCTGATCGGATACCGTCTTACCGTTGAGCCGAACCGCTACCCGGTTGCTTGCCGGATAGCAGGAAATGCCGACACGGTTCCATTCGCCCATGCGATAACCGCCGATCACATTACCTTTGTGGTCATAGACATTGTCGTCTCTATTGAAAGAAATCACGTTAAGCCGCTCTTTTTCGTTATCATTCACACCGATGATCTGGAAGTTTACCTGGTTAAAGCCCTCGGTCAGACAGATGGAAAATTCCACATGATAGGGCTTGTTCCGATCCCAGTTCTTTGCCTGTTCGGAAGTTATCTGTAAAAACGGATCGGTCATGCTCATCGCATTGGTCGTGGTAAGCTTTAGATAATAATCTCCGCTCGGTTTTCCTGCTAACCCATTGTTTTCATAAGAAAGCACGGTATAGGGCTTTTCGCCGTAACTAAAATAATCTCCGATATTGGTATCTGCCGCAAAGGAGGTTTCTTTTAAAACCAGAGAGTCATTTTTCAGCATGCCGTAGAGCGGCGCACCGTTTGCGTCCTTTGCCGCAAAGTAGTAGAGCGCATCGTTCATTCTGCTGCCGGACGGAACCTCACTGCCGTCTGCTTTTAAGAGTGTCACAGGCGCGCCGTCCAAAGACCAAGTCGCCTTGTCATATATCACGCTGCTGTCCGTATAGCCGGAAAGGCTGCCGTTTAAGTAATTCTCTAAAGTCTCATTTCCTGTCACAAGCTGCGGCGCCGTATATACCGGTGCGGCATTTTTGTGATTGGTCACCGTGATATCGTCAAAGTATGCGTGATGCTCTGTATTTTTATACGCCGCATCATCCGGTGCGACAAGGGTTAAATTGTTAAAGTTCAATGCATAAAAACCGCTGAATGCATTGTCTTTTAACGATCCACGTCTCGGACTGTTATCAACCTGCGGAAGGAAAGATGCCTCTAACACCTTTTGGTTATCGATATAGAGTGTCACCGGAACCTTCTTTTCCGCGTCCGGGGTATTTTGAACAACTACATTAAACTTATACCACTTATTAGGAAGCAAAGATACGCCCGGTGTGCCATTGCCAAATACGCTGACCGAGCCGTTTTGATCGATCCACATAATTTCGGCTTTTCCGGTCGCACCGCCCCATTGGTTGGATTCCGAAAGCTTTTCTATTTCGCCGGCATAGTAGCCCTGTACCTGCTTGATGGTGTTTTCTTCCCAGGCGGAGTAAAACTCCAGTTCATAAAAATCACCGGTCTCTACCTTACTGCAAAGCGTTTGGTTATTGGTTGCATAAGAACCGCCGCTGCCGCTTTCCGCTACATTGCCCAGGCGATAAAAACGGGTCGGATCACCCTCGTTACCGACTAGGTTATACAGATCAACAAAACAGTCCTCTTGCGGCTTTCCAAACATTCCGCTTTTGATCGCAACGCCTGCGCCCTTCTGATTTTCCGGGGTGTCAAATTGATAACGGGTGCCCGCATAATTCCAGTAGAGCGGATTTTCTGCCAATGCGCTTGCTGCCTGTATAATATTGTTAGTTGGGGTTAACGCGTTAAAACTCACAGTTTTGGACCACTTTTCCGCCGAAGGCTGTTCCGTCGAGGAAACAAACTTCAGGTTGTCTAAATAGAGATTTCTCTCAGAATATGTTGTTGCCGTTTCTGGTTTGGCGCCGTCAAACGCCACCTGATAAAACCAATAGAAGTTGAATCCGGTAAAGCAGTCAATTGACTCGCCTCTGTCGTTCTTCGGCTTGAAGGTTCCCTCGTTAACCAACTGATTGTCAATGTAGAACCAGAAGTAATTCTTTTCGGCCATGTCTGTTTTACTGTCGTCCCCGGCACGCATTACCAGACGGAAGCTGTACCAGGAATTTTGTGTCAGGGTTACTTTTTTGGTACTGTCTGCATTGACAACATCCTGATCCAGCACCTTAACACCGCCGTTCGTCACCGTAATAATCGGATATCTGCGGCCGGTATTTTCAAAACTTCCGATGTATTCTGCCTGGAGTCCCTTTTCGCCCATTTCACCGGAGAACGCCATGTCAAAGGACAAATCCAGATACTCGCCTTCCTTTAATACCATCGCATTGTTGGTGTTTTGATCTATACCATCTGTCAACATCAGCTTTTGTATCGGGTCGGTGTCAGGATTGGTCTTTTCATTTTTATCTATCCACATGCGAAACGACTTATCGCCCGGCTCCTTGCCAAATGCCTTGTCTACAATATCATAACGATAGGTGTTTTTGGGATCGTTGCTTGTGCCCTGATCCACCATAATCGGCTTTTGCCAAGCGTGACCCTGCCACTCTTCACCAAAGATCGCCGTTAATTCCGATTCCGTAACGCTTGCCGGATCCGCAATCGCTGCCGTGTTAAAGTCATAGTTTCTCGTATGCGGCGCGTCGGTTGCTGCAAATGCCGGAACGACCCCCAAGCTTACCACGGTGAGCGCTGCTGCCGTCAGGGCGGCAAGCTCTCGTTTCAACCACTTCATGTTCATGATGCTTCCTCCTTCATAATTTATTTGGAACAAAATGCAAACGGGGTTACCGCCGTCGGTGCGGATAACGAATCCCAGACATAAGCCATAATATATTCATCCCCGGCCGCAGCAGGCAGCGATACCGCATAATCCTTTGCGGCGCTCTGCGATGCGACATCCAGCTGATTGACCGAAAGGCGTTTTACACTGCTGCCCTCCATCACCTGGCATATGACATAAACGCGTTTTGCGGCGCCTGTCGTATTCACCATCCGCAGCGTTAACTGACCGCCGTCAAATCTTGCATCCTTCACATCAAGAGCTGCACACGCCGTCCGAAAAGCGCCCTCGGTCGCAACGCCGATCGCCGGGCCGTCAGAGAATCTGATCTCCGGCGACAGAACCACGCGGTAGTCCATATTGCCGCGCAGCGGTGACGCGCAGGTGATATATGCCGTCTGTGTTTTGAGATCGACCGCCGTTATTTTCACCTCGCCGAATGCGTCATAAAGCTTGACACGATCCAGGGTGAAAGACGGGGCATGGAGCAGCTGAGACGTCTGTATCTGTAGCGTATTACTACCCGGCAGATTCTCCGCATCAAAGGAAAGCTGCGGCAGCTCGTAAATTCTCTTGACCTCGACATTGTCAACGGCAATAAATGATTTTAATGTGTCATCAGACGGGCCGAACACGCGAATAAAATCCAGTGCGCTCATTGACCCGGTAATTGATCCGTTTTCAACCATCACGGTGCCGTCTAAGGAAAGACGGAATGTATGACTCGCAATGTCCGCCTTTACCGCCAGATGATACCAGCGCTTTGTCTCATAATCCATGCTTTGCCCCACCACGGCGTGACCGGTTAAAAACTGAATCTTGTCACGGGTAATGTAAAGAAAATCCGTCTCGGTGCCGCCGCTCTGCTTTAACGAAAACCGGTAGCGATCCTGCGGCACAGCATCCAAATAAATGTCCATATCGAGCACAATGCCGCCGGTAGCACCGCCGGCCGGGATCCCCACGTAAGCCGTGTTTGCTTCCGTATAGCTGGTATCTGCAACATCCATGCCGATAATCAGGCTTTTGCCGTGCGCCTCATCGATCGTTTTTGCATCCAGGTATCCGCGCTGCGGTCCGCCCTGCATCTCCCGCGGCAGGGTATTTTCTCCGGCATAGTCTGAAAAATCGTTTTGATACGTAACGCGATACTGCGCACTCTCAATGTTGACGGTAAAGCTTTGGGATACGGAAAGCCCATAGATATCAAAGGCCGTTACCGTCACCGTCCGTGTTCCGCCGGAGATCCCGTTCAAATCAAAGACGCCCTCTGCACCTTTGATCTCCTGTACTACATTGCCGTCAAACGCCATCTGCAGCTTTTCAACTCCGTTCGCATCCGCCGCAGAGACACTAACCTTCGGGAGCGATGCCGCGTCATAGGTTGCACCGTCCGTAATGCCGGAAACGCTGAGAGACGGTACATCGTTTTCTAAAACCGTAACCGCCAATTTTTCGCTGTAACCGCTGCCGCCCAGGCTGTCTTTGGCAACCGCCATAATTTCGGCTGTGCCAGCGGTCTGCGGTGTATAAACATACCGATACGGCGCGCTGCCGAGCGTTGCGGATAGCTTACCGTCAATATAGATTTCTACCGAAGTCGTGCTTTCTGATGCGGTATAGGTTAACGTTGTTTTTTGGCCGGCGTATACGGTGAGTGCATCCATGGCCGGATCCAATGCAACCGTCGGCGCCGTATAGCCCTCATACGCCGTGCGGAACGAAACGGTTTTTTGGCTTTCCAGTTCATTGCCAAGCAGATCCTTGATTGATGCGACGGTAAGCCGGTAGTCGCTCAGCTTTGAAAACCCGTCCGCCGGAATGACATCCACGCCGTTTTGCGTCTCTTTCAACGTAAAGGGAACTGTCTCGCCGTTGCAGGTCAGCGTATAGTTGCTATCATCATACATGCCGTCATAGAGCCGCGTTCCAAACGAAAGGCTGATTGCCGTCAGCGTCTCCGGCGCGATCATCTGCTGCCCGTCCTGCGGCAGGGAAGATAATGCGTAATTTCCCGTCACATTCTGAAATACGAGATCGGAGATGTTCCACGACGCCGCTTCGGAAACGGCGGCAGACGCGCTGTTTCTGATATAGAGCTTTAGACCGCTTCGGTCGATGCTGTTTTTCCAGCTGCCAAGGCTGCCCTGATAGATGCAGGTGCGGTCAAGCCAGGCTGCGCCGCTTGTCTCTTCGCCGGTCGGATCCACAAAAATCGTAATCCGATGCTTACCGGCCGCACAGGAAACCTTTGCATCGGCGTTTGAAAATGCGGTCAGCATCCCCTGATTGAGCCGAAACAGCTCGACACTGTTCCAGATATCATCGTCCATCACCGAGACGGATTTGGTAACCTTATCGCCGTTTTCGCTAAAATCCGTCAGAAAGGAGAGCAGAATTTTTCCGCCGCTCAAATCGTATGCGGACGTCATAACCTCGGCTCTTCCTCTGTCCGCCTGCGCGGTCGTGTCAAAAGCAAGGCTTAAACTTCCGTCTGTCATGGAAACTTCTGCGCTGCCCTCCGGCTGCGCCGTCACCGTCCACCCGTCAGGGAGTGACAAAATGTCACTCCCTGCGATTTCCATGGCAGAGACCGTGCTTCCCATCATGAGAAAGACGGCAAGAAATACAGATAATATTTTTTTCACCGGTTGTCCCTCACTTTCTCTGGAGTATTGCAAACTCCAGGATGTTGCTGTGTCCGTTTTGAGAATTACCGCCGCCGATAAACTTCACATATCTTGCGTTGACGCTTGGGAACTCTACATTCTCCATGCCCTCGCTCTTTCCGGAACTTTGTCCCTGTGCCACGGACTGCCAGTTCTCGCCGTCCTCCGATACTTGCAGCTCATACATGTAGTGTCTTGTGCTGCCGCGCCAGAATGCCATCGAAATGCAATCAACCCGTTTGACCTCTCCCAGATCAAAGACTGCGGTCTCGCCGACCTGGTTTGCACTGGTCCAGCGTGTGCTGAAATCATTATCGAGCATGTTCTCTTTCTTGTTTTCCGGCTCTGGCGTAGAGCTTACATTGATTTCTTTGATGTCCAAACGTTCAAAGCTGCTAAGATCCGCCGATTCGGAAATATTATAGGCAACATAAATCTCGCTGTACTTACTGTAATCCTCATTATAAACCCTGACTGTGGTTTCGCCGTATTTTTCCTGACTGTAAATCACTTCAATGTGATTTTTGGGGTTCTCAGGTACGGCTGTAATCTGCGGCAGTTCCTCGCCGTCGATCAAACCAATGGATCCGTTGGTCATAATTTCATTGACATTTCTGCCGTTTGCATAGATCGTTGCGTTCAGCGGTTCCGGAACCTTGTATTCGCCGTCAGGAATGCTCCATTGTTCTGTCGGGAGATCCGAAATAGGCTCTGTTCCCTCGCCGAGCAAGGACATTTTTACGGTAATTGTATCTGCTTTATCCGCTTTTGCATCAAATTTCAGTGCAATCCGCGTGATTCCTGCATTTACATTTTGATTAGGAAGAATCGGAGCACCAAGCAGCGGCTCGGACGCCCCCGCAGTAACGGTATAGTCGTCTAAGGTGCTGAGAATTTCCATTTTCAGCTTTCGACCGCCGCGTTCCAAAATAAGAGTATGGTTATCCTTGATTTCCACCTTTGCCGGAGTTTCCATAAACCAGTAGGCCGGCATATCCGCTTTGGTTGTAAACTCGTCTCTGACCGTCAGACTGCGCCGATCATCACCGACATAAAATCCCCGCCGATAAGTGCTGACACTTTCATCATAAACGTTTTGCAGATCATAAATCGCAAGCATACCGCGATCCTTGTTCTCACAGCGAATCATCGTTGCAACGCCATCCATGTTCTGACCGCCGTCTTTATCGCTGGTATTGGGGTTAAATACCATAACATTATGCGCCTCGGCACGTTTTCGGTAAGGTTGATAAAAACCTCCGCCGCCTTCACGTCCGATGTTATAGTCCTCCATTCCGATATCACTCGCCCAACGATAGCCGCCCAGATCAAACACAAAGGCACCGACGTCTGCATGACTGTGATAGAAGTATACTCTTCCGCCGTGTGCAGAGAAGTACATGCCCTGATTGTCAGTGTACGAACTGCGGGAAGCAACCGAATCGAGACCTCTGGTCCATACATCAAGCGGCAAATTATCTTCGTTCGGTTCCCCGTAAATATACCAGATCGCATCCTCGGCAACAGGACTGATTTTATCGCTTTGAATCAATTTCTTTCGGTATACCGCAAGCTCCGGCGTGTTATAGTAAAGCGAGAACCAGTTGTGGTAGACATTGGTTGCACGCCCCTCATTGACATCATGGAAGTTATTGCCGCCGCCGTAGCTGTCCATACTGCGGTAGAACATCGCCGTCTTTGAAATACCGTTGTTATCCATCAGTCCATAGCTTTCACCGGTACAATGCTCCAACGAACTCATCGAATAGCTTAAGTAGTGCCCGGTCAGATTCCAGTAGCCGATACCCTCGATCCATGCTCCGTCCGGTTCATACATAATAACGCTGTATTCAAGACTTCTCAGCGCCTTTTCGATCGCGTCAAAGCAAAAATCGGGATCCTCGTCCGCAAACGCCAGTGCACTGACAATCATACCGCTGTTAATAACCGCGTTAAAATTGGTCTTGGACTGTACAAAGTAACATGCCGACGCGTATTCACCTTCCATATACAAAAGGTTGTAATACGCATTTCTTAAATCATTCAGCACCAGCTTTTTAAGCCCCTGATAAATTTCGGTTCGCTTTTGAGGGGTCAGCGTGTCATAGATAAAGTCATAAGCAAAGGATATGGTACAGAGCGACATCGGTGCATCAATCAAGTGAGACAGGTTAAAGTCCGGATAGGTAAGCACCTTGTCGATCACTGCAACAACCCGATCGGAATACTTGGTATCCCCGGTGATTTGATAAGCAAGACCGAGGTAGAGCATCATATCGACATACGAACCGTTTGACCAGCCGACCAAACGCTGCTTATCCTCTACCTTCCATTCCGGCAGGGGTATATCCAGATAACTGTTCGCCTTTTCAATCGTTTTTGTTACGATTTTATTCAGCGTTTCGTCCTTATCCTTGTTTTCTTTAATCCGGTCGATATCCGCTTTGGTTGCCAAAAGACGCGGATGCTGCGTGTTTTCTTCTGCGTTGGCTTTATAATCCTCTGCAAGCTTTTGCGCCGTCGGCCGCTCAAAGAGCATAAACCAGTTTAAAAGCTTTGCACGGTTATAATCGTTATAACTCTCTGTTGCAACGATTTCGTATTCCTCGCGGCTGTCGCCGGGCAGAATCTTAAAGGCATTCTGTGAGGTAATCAAAAGACCGTGTCCGTCCTCATAGGTGTGATGCCCCATCACTGCCGTTGCAAAGTCCTTGACCGGAATATAGAGCTTTCCGTCTTTTCGAAAGCATTTGTGACTCAGCTTCTTTTCGCTGCCGTTTTGTACGATCACATCACTGTCTGCGCTGATACGCAGCGCATCACTTTTGGCAACAGTACCGTTTTCTTCTTCGGTAAGGTTCGTGCCGTAGGCTAAATTGATCGATTTTACAGTCGCATAAAGCGTATTGTCCCCATTATCTAACTTGATGGTCTGATCCATACGGGAATTCTTTTGTCCGTTTGCAAAAACGTTACGGCTGTTTTCGCGGAATGCAACCTTGTCAGACAGCCAGTTTACCATAGAATCATCGCTGCTGAACGTGCTTTGATGGTCAAACTTTCCGTTGGTGTCCGCGTTGCGGCAGCCGATCATCTTGATCGCATCAAAGTTAACCTTGCCGGTTCCTGCGCCTTCAGCCCACAATCGTGTCATTACAATATTGTTAATATTGGTACTAAAGGGAATGTCGGAAGCCGCAAGAGAATCATTAAGATAGCAATCCGCCGTATGCGATTTCATATCCAGCACAAGATATATCTTAACCCACTCGCCCTCGCTAAGCTGCTTTAATACCTGACCGGTCGGTCCGATGACAAGCTGTCCGTTCGGTGTAATTTGAATAAACGACACATCTGTATTGCTGCCCGTGGTTAGCTGATCACGGAATAAACCAAAGTGAATGTTTGCGCCAAACTTTTCAACCTGAATCTTTCCTTCCATACTATAATATGGAAATACGCCGTACTTTCCGGAAAGGGCATAAAAGTCAACGTGGCAGTCGTTGCTGTTGATTTTCTCTAATACAATACAGTTGTTTTCACGATACGGGTCAAGGCGCTGTTCGACGCGGTTTAGCATAACATTATTTCCTTTTGCGGCCACAGTACAATCCTTATATGTCTTTTGCCGATCCCACCAAACATCTGAGATCTGATCTGTATCAATTAAGATCTGATCGTTGTTGGTATAATAATCGTACACAAACTCGGCATCACCCTCCGGATTATATCCCAGACTTTCCATCTTTTTTTCCAGATCCTTTCCGGTATACGCACAAAGGTTATCCAGCCACAGACTTCCGGCCGTCTTTGTTATTTGAATTCCACCCGTCACCGTGGATTTCATCTTCCATTCCTTTGCTTTGAGTTTGCCGTCTACATAAATATTGCAAGTGCCCTTTTTGTTATTAAATGCCATGGTAAGTTTCATTTTAGCATTTTCACGCAAACCGCTAAGATACTTACCGTCCGCTGTCTTAACGGTATTTTCGCTAATTTCAATTACCTTGCTTCCGATCGCACTCGCACTTGCAGCAAAGGCTATTTGACCGCTAACTTCACTTGACTTTCCGGTCAGCTCCAAAGAAACTACAATATAGTTCCTATTCTGATCGGTGATCGGATAATAGATTTTTGTGTTGTTTTCTCCCTCTAACGATAAAACCTTATTCTCGGTTCCCTTTTCGTCACGGATAAGCGCAAATCCTTCGCTTACGGTTGCCCCATCGGGTTCCAAAGCCGAAACCTCATTATCAAACGGTCGGTTCAGCAAAACTTCATCGCCTTCTGCTGCATAAATCGGAAGTCCGCACGATGCCAGCATTGCAGCCGACAAAATCCCTGCAATCCATTTCTTTCCTATCATTGTCTAGCCTCCGTTCTATCGTATACCACAATGGTCTTGGTTACAAAGTTGTTGGAACATACCACCGCATAATAAGCGTCTTTTCCGTCAGAGAGTCCGGTCTTTAACGTATCTAGCGTCACCGGCCGCAGCTCACCGCTCTCTGCGTCATAGCGTACAATATTGTTTGTTGACGCGCTGACATAGCGCAGATTGGCCGGGCTGAAGTCCCAAGCCGTGCCCGATTTTGTACGGCTCAGTGCAAGATAGCCGTCTGCGACGGTATAAATGCCGCCGTCAAAGAACATGGGCGAACGGTTAAAGTCAATGTTAAAGTTTGAGCTGTTTGCCGCAAAAACGCCGCCTCTTGCATCAAAATCAACCGTAATCGCCTTGATTTTGCCCTTAGCGTCCACACCGAGGCGGACAATGTCGCCGCCGCTGAGCAGAGGATGCACCGAATCGGCCACCTGACCGGAGCCTGCGTTCTTTTTCACGGCAATGTCATCGTCCATGCGATAGCTTATATAGGCGCCGTTTGACCAGCCGTTTACCTCGTAGCACTCCTGTCCTTCCTCGTCCAGGGTGCGTCCCACATCGGAAATCACCACGGGCGCTCCGTCATCCTTGACCTCATTGGGGTTGGCGTTTTTATAAAGGATCGCCCCGGCAGAACCGCTTTCACTTAAATCATAAATTTCGATGCCGGCATAGTATCTGTCATGGACAAATGCCGCTTTTCCCTGTGCCGCAAAATCCTCGTCCACGGTTTGATCCTCCGGGATGCAGAATACAACGGCCTGGTTGATGTTGCAATAGCTTGCAAAACTGCCGCTTCCTTTATACAGAATCTGCGTAAGGCCAAAGTCATACTTTGTCAGCTGATTCTTCACATCCGGATAGTTACCCGGTTTTTCCGGCAGAACATCGGTTGCAGTATCGACCGCAACAACCTCGCCGTCGCCGTTTACCGCAAAGCGAATCAGCTGCGGCTTCACCGCGCCGCCTTCGCAAAGCGCCTGATAAACTGCGTCATTGTTTGCCCCGCTTACACCGTCTAAGGTACACTTTTTGCGTACCACAGCCTCCAGCATGTCGCCCTCCTGGGTAAATATCTTGAAAAGGAGCTTGGTGCTAAGGCCGTTCTCCGTCTTTGCGTTCACCAAATATCCGTAGCGCATACCGCTGTCATTCAGCTGCGCCGTAATCAGCACTTTATCCTCATTGATAAAGAAGGTTCCCTGCTTTGGCGGCTGCACCTTTTGAAGATCAACGGCCTTAAAATAATCGGACATCTCGTACTCACTGCCGTCAATCGTCACCTTGTTTCCGTCAATTTTCGATACGGTTCCGGTGATTTTCCGCGTCTGACGAACCAAAAGGACAAAGCCCTGATCCTTGGACCGAATCATCTGAAAGATATTGCCGTCAGCAATATCATAGGGATCCAGTTCGGCGCCGCTCTCATCATAAATGATCGATGCGGTGTCCGTGAGCGAGACGGTATACTCCGCCGCATTTTTGTCACGCAGCACATTTTCCAGTCCGTCATAGCCGGAGGTCACCAGATAACTGTAACAGTTGATATAAACCGTGTCATAGGTGCCATCCTCTTCATGGTCGAGCAGAACAACTCGGCCGGCCTTTGACGAAAAGGCAGCATCGATTCCCTCGGTCAGCTTGCGGCCGTTATAGATATACTCCGCCGCGGCAGAAAGATTTATCTTCTTCTCCTTGCTGCTCTCGCCCCAGTAATAGAGGGTATTTCCCTCTTTTTTGGTAACATCGCTTAAATCAATCGTGCGTTTTTTGGAAATCTCCCACAGATAATACACCGATCCGACCGAACCGTCTTTCGGCTGCGTCACATAGGCACGCACCTTTTCGCCCAGCATATCCCAGCGGTTGGTCTCGCTTTGGTAACGCTTACCGTCAATTTCCAAATATTCGCCCTTGCCGACGGTTTCGTCGCCGTCTAAGCTGTTGTACGCCGTCTTTGAGACGATTCCCTCGATCTCTTTGATGCCGTAGATCCAGTCCAGCAAGGTCTCATCGGTTTCTTTAAACTTTTGCTCGTCACCGTAGCCAATCTGCTTGAGTGCCGGTGTGCGGAGCGCATTGGCAAGCATAATAACCGCATCATCATAGCTTAGCGTCTCGCCGGTCACGTTTGTATCGTCCATCAGGCTGATCTGGTTGGCAACGGTATCATAGCCGGACGGGAAACCGCCCTTTCCTTCCGCAATCACGCCGTAACCCATCGCGCAAATCAGAATCTTTTTTGCCTCAGACACCGTGATTTCGCGCTGCGGTTCAAACGCCTCGGACTTCGCAATCCAGCCTCTCTCATAGGCGGCATAAACCGCACCGGCATATTCACTGAACGATTTTACATCATCATAAAAATATTGTTCGGGTTTCGCGTCCTCCGCTTTCAGCAGCACAGTCAGCGCAGTGACAAACTGCGCTCTTGTGATAACGCTTTTCGATTCGCCGAAAAGGTTGTCGCCGCCGAGCGCAAAAAGCAGGCCTTCTGCCTCCAACGCCGCATCAGAGCGCACTGCCGAAGGATCGCCTGCTGCCGTCTCCGCCGCGGTCTCTTCCGCGTAAACCGCCGGAATGACACAGCCGATTGTGAGCGCGGCAGTCAAAAGCAATGCCAGTATTTTCTTCATGTTATTCTTCATCCTTTCTGCCTTTTTTCACAGGAAAACTTATTTCTTTCCATTCTTCCGTCACAAAAGATTATCCACTCTTGCAAGCATCGCTGCGGCCTCTGCTCTCGTCAGACGCCCCTGCGGATAAAACTTTCCTTCATATCCCTTGAAAATTCCGGCATATCCCAGCGAAGAAACTGCATTCTTTGCATAATCGGCAATTTGAGCCTCGTCATCAAAATGCACGGTACCGTCAAACGACTTTCCCTGCATGGCAGCGGCACGTTCCAGCATCACGGCCGCATCCTGACGGGAAATGGCGTCATCCGGCAAGAATTTGCCGTCATAGCCGTTGATGATTCCGTTTTCAGCAAGGGCGAGAACGTACGGTGCGTACCAATCCGCATCGCCAACGTCCGCAAACCGAACCGCCGCATCCCTATTTTCTTTGACGCCGAGAATCGCAGAAAGCATTTTTGAAAACTCTGCACGGGTCACATCGCGATCCGGCCCAAAGCTTCCGTCCGGGAAACCGCTCAGGATTCCTTTTTCTGCAAGGCGCGTAACCTCGTCCTTAGCCCAGTGGTTTTTCATATCGGTAAAGCGTTCCGCTTGCGTATCTTCTTCGTTCTTTTCCGGGACATTGGTAATCACACCGCTGTTGATGCCGCCGCCTCCGCCGGAGATACCGCCACCGCCGCCTCCGCCGGCACTTCCGCCGGTGCCGCCGGTGCTGCCGGACGCTGCAGACAGGCAGGCCGCCGAGAACGCGTTTGCCACCGCCTGATAGCTCTCATATTTATTTCCCATCATGATGGTATAGACCTGATTTTTCTGGTACTCGTTGTCAAGCGACAGATATCCGCTCATCGAAAGTCCCAGCACGTCCTTATTGTCTAAAACAATTTCCTTTAAACTGAGGTTTGACTCTGCTGCATTGATTCTGGCAAGCAGCAGGCTCCGGCGGTAAAAGTCCGCAAACGTCATATTGTCCCATGCGGTCTTTTGCATCAGCCGTACCGTTTCGGTTTGCACCGCCTTGTTGTACGGCGCAACCTCCGTCACGTAGCTCAGTCCCAAATCTGCCGAAAAACGGTTGATGACCGTTGCCGGCGTCTCATTGCCGCGCATCACCTGTCCCATCGCCAGGGCGCCGATGCTGTACTTTGCAAAGTCCTCCGCACGGTAGCCGCTCTTCGGACGGTTTTGGTACAGATAGGTCGAAACGATGTCGCCGTAACGGTCGGTCAGCGTACTTTCCATGCCGATATCCGAGGCATTGTTGCCGTCCGACAAGATCGTTTTGATCGCAGCGGCATTCGCTGCCGTATTGATTTTTTGAAGCACCGGTGCCGCCGCTTGGCTTTTTAAATAAGAAAACCAAACTTCGTTCTCCTCGCCTGCATAGCGCAGAACCGCTTTATACAATCCGCCGTCCTTTGAGGCCGGAAGTCCGATTGCGACCGAAAACTTTCCGTCAAGATCCGCATTCGGCGCAGAAACGGCAAGAATTTCTTCTTCCGCATTTTCGATCGTGATTTGTGACAGATCTGTATCGTAGGGAATCACCGTCATCGTCAGCGCCGTATTGGGTGCGTCAACCGTCCCCTCCACCGTAAGCGTTTGATCCTGTACCCGGTAATACCCATCCGCGTAAAGCTCCGCCGCATAAGCTGACATCGTAAGGCTCAGAAAGACGCCGCCGCACAGCAATGCTTTTTGCCATGTTTTTTTCAAAATACACACCATCCTTTATTCTCATTTTGTCGTATCGGCCATTCACTATCCTTTGACTGCGCCAACCAGAGCACCCTTTGCAAAATACTTTTGCAAGAAAGGATACACGCACAAAATCGGTACAGTTGATACGACAATTACCGCATATTTAATGGTCTTTGCAATGTTTATGGTATCGGTAAGTCCGCCGCCCTGCGTCATTGCAGACGTGTCGTTCTGGATCAGGATTTCACGCAGAACCAGCTGCAGCGGGAACTTGGCACGGTCGTTTAAAAACAGCATCGCATTGAACCAGGAGTTCCAGTGTGCAACGCCGTAGTACAAAACCATAACGGCAACCGTGGCCTTTGCCAGCGGTAAAATAATTTTAATCAGGATCTGAATATGTCCCGCTCCGTCAATCAAAGCCGCCTCAACCAGGCTGTCCGGGATCGCCTCAAACGATGTCCGCATGATCACCAGGTTATAGGTGTTAACCGCAGCAGGGATAATCAAAGACCAGATGGAATTGTATAGTCCCAGATTTTTTACTGTTAAATAAAGCGGAATGATACCGCCGCTAAAATACATGGTAATTAAAATGTAAATCATGACCGCCTTTTTGAGCATCAGATTTTTTCTGGAGAGAAAGTATGCACCGATCGACGTCATGGTGATATTGAGCAAAAGCGATACCCCCACCACAAACAGGGTGTTTGCATAGCCGGTAAAAAGCATCTTGTTTTTTACGATGGCACGGTATGACTCGATGTTTGCATTGATCGGCATCCATAAAAAACCGCGAAAAGCCATCAATTGATTGGCGTCACTGAACGATGCCATCACCACATAGTACATCGGATAAAGACAGATAAAGCCAAAACCCAGCAGCAGCACCGTGTTGATGATCATAAAAATTCTTCTTCCAATCGTTGTATGTTCCATAATTTCGTTCCTTTCTATCTCTTAATTCACAGGCTGTCTTTACCAGAGGCTGGTTTCTGCCGTTCTGCGGCTCACATAATTGGTGAGAATTAAGAACAAAATATTCACTGCCGAGTTAAAAAGTCCGACCGCCGTACCGTAGCTCCAGCTGAACTCTTGAAGACCTTTTCGGTAGACATAGGTCGATATGACATCCGCCGTTTCCATGGTGAGCGGCGAATACATCAGAATGATTTTTTCGTAGCCGACATTTAATATACCGCCCAGACGCAAAATCAAAAGCGTAATGATGGTCGGCAAAATGCCGGGAAGTGTTACGGTAAACAGCTGGCGGATTCTGCCGCCGCCGTCAATCTTGCAGGCCTCGTATAGCTCGGTGTCTACGCCGGCAAGCGCCGCAAGATAGATGATGGAATCCCAGCCGGCGCCCTCCCAGATGTTAGAGCCGACAAACAAGGGGACGAAACAGGAGGGATTGGAGAGCATCGAAATCTCGTTTCCGGTCAGCTTGACATACACCTGACCGATAATGCCGTCCGGCGCCGTAAATTCTTTTAAAATGCCGACCATAACCACAACCGAGATAAAATGCGGCATGTAGGATACCGTCTGAATGCTCTTACGGAACGCCTTGCAGCGCACCTCGTTGAGCAGCAGCGCAAGCACGATCGGCATCGGAAATCCGAATAACAAAGAACTAAAGCTGATCGTCAGCGTATTGCGGATCAGCCGCCAAAAATAACCGTTGGCAAAAAACTCCCGAAACTGCTGCAGCCCTACCCACGGACTGTGCATAATGCCGAGTGCCGGGTCGTATTCCTGAAATGCCATAATCACGCCGTACATGGGGACGTAACAAAATACAAAGTAATAAACGATCACCGGTATGATTAACAGGTACATCGTTTTGTTACGCTTTAAATCCCGCCCAAGGCGGCGGGAAAACGAAAGTTCCCCGCCGCCGCTTTGGATATGCGTTCCTTGACTGTCCTTATGCTTTGCCGTAGCATATTTTTTAAATTGCATCTTTCATCGCTCCTAGTCTGAATTAGCGGCTCATAAATCTGTCATATGCCGTCTGATAAATTTCAATTGCCCGGTCGATTCTGCGATCCTTGCACTCCCGGACAAACGAATCAAATTCCGAAATCGGCTTGGAACCTAAGATAAAGGCAACGATTGCCTCATCACGGAAGGTGGTAAAGTCGGTCATAATCTTGCTGTACTCCGAACGCTCCTCCTGGGTCAGGGTTACCTGCGGCAGCGCATGTTTTTGATGGTTGTTGTCCGACCAGCGCTCCAGCGCCTCTTTCTGGTTATCCAGCTGATAGTACTGTTCGATATACCGCTCATCCTGTACAAACGGGCCCTCGTTTGTTGCGCGGACATACATGGTCAGTGCCTGTGCCATGGAAAGCTTTTCCGGATTGTTGGTTACAAGCTCGGTGTACTTGGGCTGACCATCTACCATCTCATAGCTCTCGCCCTCGATACCGAAGTTGTTCAGCATGCTGCCCTCTTCCGAATACGAATAATCCAGGAATTTCGCCGCAAGCTTGGCGTTTTTGCTCTTGCCGGTAATGGCTGCGCCGTTTAAGGAAGAATACGGCCACTGCTTATTTCCAAACTCCGGGGTCTCACCCTTTTTCGAGGACGGGAATTTTGCGGCAACCAGAGAATACTTGCTGTCGCCGTTATTCTTTGCCGTGTTGCTCCAAACGCCCAGCGCACCGCCACCGGCACCGAAGGAGGCACCTGCGCCGCCGTTTAAGATGTTGGTGGTTAAATAGTCGTTATCCATCAGCGCAAAGTTTTTATCAATCAGACCCTTTTGATACCAACGGTTCATGGTCTCCAAATAACTCTTAAAGCCGTCCTCTAAGCAGCCGTATTTCACCTTGCCGTTATCAACATAAAAATCGTAGCCGATATCATAGGCACCGGCAAAATAAGCGAGCATGTAGGACGGACCCACAAACGGGCAGGCAGCCCCTTTCTTTTCTTTAAATGCGGTCAATACCTTCTCCCATTCATCGATGGTCTCCGGCACGTCCATGCCGAGCTCTTCCAGCCAGTCGCCGCGCAGAATAAATCCGGCGGTGGACAACAGCTTTTCTCCGTTACGGATAAACGGGAAAACATAGTAGCTGCCGCTGTCCGTCTGTACCGACTTATCGATATCGGGATTATTCTTTAAAAATTGTTTCAAATTGGGCGCGTCAGAATCGATCAGATCATTTAACTTGATAATCGTCTTTTTCGCAATCGAGGATTCGGGGTCGCGGTCTAACCAATCGCTCTCTATGATGTCCGGCAGATCACCGGACGCAATCAAAAGATTCAGATTTTCTTTTTCCTGTCCCTGTGCCGGGTGGATATATGTAACATTGATGCCGGTTCTCTTTGCATATTCCTTTGCAAACGGCGTCTCACCGAAATTGGTTACGCTGGTTCCGATGTTCGGATGCAGACGAACCCAATAGGTCAGCGAATCACCGCTTGCACTCTCGGTTCCCTTGCTCGGTCCGCAGCCCGAAAATCCCATAGCCAGGCTGGCCGCAATCACAGCGGTTGACACACACTTTATAAAACGACGTTTCTCCATTTTGTTTTCCTCACCTTTTTTCATAACTAAAACCTCCTGGTTAAATAATTTTTGCTATTGCTCACGCAATGTTTCTTATGCATTTATTATAGGGGCAAAGCCGCTCCATTGCAACGGACAAAATTAGGAAATATGCCGCAAAACGGACAAATAGCCAACTGGAACCGCGCGGTTTTCCGACAAATATGAAACTGGCCGCCAAAAAGGACATTATCAAAACACGCGCGGATTTTTCTTGACAGAAGCCTAAAATGACTATATAATTGCGTATAGCAAAAACACAAAGAAAACAGAAAGAACCAAAACACCGTTGTAAAGAATAAATACAAATCGATGAAAAATCAATCGGTTCTCCCAGATCTTCCGGCTGTACATAACGGATGTTGGTCTTTTCCATGCAGACCACTCTTTCATCCTGACGTAATTTCCAGTCCAGCTGACCATGTCCCACATCGATGGCAAACACCTTGACTGCTCCATTTTGCAGCATGCAGTCTGTAAATCCTCCTGTCGAAGATCCCACATCGGTACATACCTTTCCTTCCATGGATACATCAAAATTCTTCATCGCCTTTTCCAGCTTAAGTCCTCCGCGGCTGACATACGGAAGTGCATGTCCACGGACTTCGATCTGAACCTCTTCCGAAAAGGAAGTTCCCGCTTTATCCTCTCTCTGCCCGTCCACGAATACATTGCCGGACATGATGATCGCTTTTGCCTTTTCTCTGGAGGATGCCAGATTTCTCTTTACAAGTAATACATCCAACCGTTCTTTCATTCTCTATCAATCCCTCCTGCTCTCTTCTGCTATATATGCAGTGATAATCCTGGCCACGCAGGATTCAATATCCAGCATCACCTCACTGCGAAGTAGGTCTACACTTCCGTGTTCGATATAGTCATCCGGCAGTGCCAGATTCAGAACCTCTGCGTCTGTCTCAAGACCTGCCAGATAAGCAGTCACAAATTCTCCGAATCCGCCTCTGCGGATATTTTCTTCCAGTGTCACGATCAGCCGGTGTTCCACCGTCAGTTTCCGGAGCATCTCCTCATCCACCGGCTTTACAAACCGGGCATTGATCAGGGTACAGTTATATCCAATCTCTTTCAAACGCTTCCGAACCTGAACTGCCTGCTCAAACATATGTCCGACACTGATGATCGCAATATCCTCTTCTTCATAGACCGGCTCACTCTTTCCATACTCGATCGGTGCTCTGTATTCACGGAATCCGTCAAATGCGCTGCCTCTTGGATAGCGCACTGCTGCCGGTGCTCCAAGTCTCACCGCAAACCGCACCATGTCCGCCAGTTCCCATTTATTTTTCGGAGAAAGGACGGTCATATTCGGAATCATTGACAGATAAGAAAGATCAAAGATCCCCTGATGAGTCTCCCCATCGCTTCCCACAAGTCCTGCCCTGTCCACAGCAAATACGACCGGAAGCTTCTGCAGACAGACATCATGGATCATCTGGTCAAATCCTCTCTGTAAAAACGAAGAATATACAGCAAATACCGGATGCAGTCCTGCCGCAGCAAGTCCTGCCGCAAAGGTCACGCCATGTCCCTCTGCGATCCCCACATCAAAAAAGCGGTTCGGATAGTATCTGTGAAATGCTGCCAGGCCGGTACCGTCTTCCATTGCCGCCGTGATTGCTACCAGTCTGTCATCTTTTTTTGCCAGATCCAGCATAACCTTGGAAAATACATCTGTACAGGAATCCTTTCCACTTTTGGAAATCGGCTCTCCTGTCTGGATATCAAACGGACCTGTTCCATGGAAACGGGAAGGGTTTTCTTCTGCCGGGAGATACCCTTTTCCCTTTTTCGTCAGGACATGGACAAGCACCGGTCCTTTTACCCTTTTTGCCTCGGTAAACGCACGGCACAGCGCCTTCAGGTCATGCCCGTCCACCGGTCCTAAATACTTGATTCCCATATCTTCAAAGAACATTCCCGGAACCAAAAGCTGCTTGATGCTGCTCTTGGTGCGCTTAATATGCCGCACCATCTTTTCACCGCCAAACGGAATACTGCCAAGTACATTTTCCACGGTATCTTTCAGGTCGGTATAGGCCTGGGCAGTGCGCAGCTCCCCGAGATAACTGGACATTCCACCGACATTTTTGGAAATAGACATATGGTTATCGTTGAGTACGATGATGAAATTCGTCTTCATCTCCGCAGCATTATTCAGTGCTTCATAAGCCATTCCTCCGGTCAGTGATCCATCACCGATAACAGAGATCACAGAATAATCCTGTCCCAGGATATCCCTCCCTCTGGCATATCCAAGTCCGGCCGAAATCGAAGTGGAGCTATGACCGGTATCAAAGGCATCACAGTCACTTTCTTTCCTCTTCGGGAAACCACTCATACCGCCGTATTTTCTCAAACCATCAAATCCTTCTTTCCTTCCGGTCAGAATCTTATGCGTATAAGACTGATGCCCTACATCCCAGATCATCTTATCCTCCGGAAGCTGAAAACTGAGATGCATTGCCATGGTAAGCTCTACCACACCCAGATTGGACGCAAGATGCCCTCCTGTCTTGCTGATCTTCTCAACAAGAAAAGTACGGATTTCTTCTGCAAGCCCTGCCAGTTCCCGTTCATTTAATTTTTTAATATCATTCGCTTCGTGAATCTGCTCCAGATACACTTCATCCACCCCGCTTATTTTTTCCTGTGTATCAGTTCCCGTATCAGCTGTGTCAGATACGCATTTTCTCTGTCCAGTCCGGAAAGCAGCTCCAGTGCTTCCTGTGAAATAACTTCCACATCTCTGGTTGCTTTTTCCAGACCTTTTAATGTAACATAGGTTGTTTTTTCATTCTTTTCATCGCTGTGGACCGGTTTGCCAAGCTCTTCTGTAGTACTTGTCACATCCAGGATGTCATCCTGGATCTGGAAAGCAATCCCCACATCCGATGCGATCTTCTGCACTTTCTCAAGCTCTGCATCCTCTGCACCTGCAAGAAGTGCCCCGATCATCATCGAACTTTCGATCAGCGCTCCGGTTTTCAGTTCATAGATAAAGTTCAGCATGCCTTCATCAAGTCCCACACCGCAGGAAGCCACATCCACGACCTGACCGCCTATCATCCCGTAAATACCGGCTTTTTCTGCAAGGATTTTTAAAGCTTTTCCAATCAGAAGACTCTTTTCAGGTGCGATTTCAAATGCCTTTACCGCCGTCTCAAACGCATAGTTCAGAAGTGCATCCCCGGCAAGAATTCCCATTGCTTCCCCGTATACGATATGCGTTGTCTTTCTTCCTCTACGGTACTCGTCATTGTCCATTGCCGGCAGATCATCGTGCACCAGGGAATAAGTATGGATCATCTCCATTGCTGCCATAAACGGCTCGATTTCTTTTCCTTCTCCTCCGAAAAGGCGGTATATCTCCTGCATCAGCATTGGGCGTAGTCTCTTTCCGCCTGCCATCACACTGTACTCCATCGCCTCCATGATCTGGCTCTGGTAACCTTCTGCTTTCGGCAGATATTTTACAAGAAGCTTTTCAATCACTTCTGTTCTTTCTTTCATTTCTTCTTTAAAAGTCATGTATTTCTCCATTCTCTTCCAGCACCTGCACTTTTTTCTCTACTGTATCAATCTTCTCATTACAAAGCTTCAGCATTTCCATGCCCTTCTGATACAGTCCGAAGGACTCTTCCAGCGAAGTATCTCCCGATTCCAGCTCTTTTGCCACCTGATCCAGCTTTGCAAAAAGCTCTTCCAGAGATTCTTCCGGCATTTCTTCTGCAATCTCGTTTTTCTTATCTGCCATTTTCCTACTCCTTCTTGGTATCTGTTACCTGTGCCTCGATCTGCCCGTCTGTCACATAAATCCGAAGCCAGTCTCCTTTTTTTACATCCGCTACTTTCTTTACGGTCCCTTCCGATCCCTGTACATAGGAAAAGCCCTGGTTCAGCTTGGCAAGCGGAGAAAGTCCCTTCATCCGTTCGATCCGGATTGCAAGCTGCTGACGGCTTTCCCGCAGATTCCGCTCCATCAGAAGCGGCAGCATCTCCTGCACTTTCCGAGTCCTCTCCTGTTCCTGTTCCAACCGCTGATGCATGGCTTTTGGGATCTGCTCCTCATAGTCTGCAAGCTGCTGGCGCATGGACTTAAGTTTCCCTGACGGACTTAAGTAACGGAATTTTTCTGCATACCGCGCTGTATGAAGTGATGCGACCTCCAGCTTTCTCCTCATACTTCGGTGCATCCTTTCCCGTTGTGTCCGGATCGTTTCCAGAAGTTCCCGGTAATTACAGATTGCAAGCTCTGCCGCAGCAGAAGGCGTCGGTGCACGAAGATCCGCTACATAATCTATGATCGTCGTGTCCGTCTCATGTCCTACTGCCGAAATAACCGGTACACTGCATTCAAAAACTGCGCGCGCTACATTTTCCTCGTTAAATGCCCACAGATCTTCAATAGACCCCCCGCCTCTGCCAACGATCATCACATCAACCTTTGCTTCCTCCAGTGCACGGATTCCCCGTACCACACTTTCAGACGCGCCATCCCCCTGTACCAGTGCCGGATACAGAAGAATCTGCACATATGGATTTCTCCGCCTGGTAATGTTGATAATATCGCGCACTGCCGCTCCGGTTGGTGCCGTTACAACACCAACTGTCCGCACATATTTCGGAATCGGCTTTTTATATTCCGGCGCAAACATTCCCATTTCTTCCAGCTCTTTTTTGAGCTTTATAAATTTTTCATAGAGAAGTCCCGCACCATCCAGTACGATCTCCTTTGCATAAACCTGATATCTGCCATCTCTTTCATAGACGCTGACGCTTCCAAGCACGATTACCTGCTGTCCTTCCTGCATACGAAAAGAAAGCCCGCTGCGCTGCCCGGCAAACATAACACAGGCAATCGTTCCGGACTCATCTTTCAGTGAAAAGTACAGATGTCCTGAAGTATGGTACTTACAGTTTGACACTTCCCCTTTGATATAAATTCGATTCAACATAAAGTCTTGCGTAAACATATTCTTAATGTACGCATTGACCTGTTTTACAGTATATACATTTCGCATGATTTCTGATTCTTATGCAAGCTTTCCGAGTACACCGTTGACAAATGTCGGTCCCTCATCTCCCGAAAAATTCTTTGCCAGCTCAACTGCTTCATTGATCGCTACTTTGACCGGCACTTCGTCATCCCACTTCATCTCATATACGGCAAGACGAAGAACAGAAAGATCCACTTTATTCATACGTCCGGTTTTCCAACCGGTTGTATGTTCATTGATCATCGCATCGATTTCTTCTTCATGTGCTGCAATATCTTTGACCTTTTTGCGCATATATCCGCGTTCTTCCTCACTTGCTTCTTCTACCTGTTCCAGATACAGTTCGATCTGTTCGTCTGCATCAGCCGCATCAAATCCGATGCTGAAGAGCATTTTAAATATATGTTCTCTGACTTTACTTCTTCGCATGTTCTCTCTCCAATTATTCTTCTTCCGGCATGTCCACACCTGCAACACGGATGTTTACGTCTGCAACGGTAAGACCTGTCATATTCTCGATTGCTGCCTTTACTTTTTCCTGTACCTTTAAAGTAGTATCTTTGATACTGCTACCATATTTGAGGTTCAGGGCAAGGGATACGGTAACGATACCTTCCAGCACGTCTACCTTTACTCCTTTGGAAAGGCTCTTCATTCCAAGCTTTGCGATCAGTTCTCTGGTTGCATTTCCTGCCATGGAAGATACCCCCTCTACCTCCATTGCTGCAAGTCCTGCGATAATTGCAACTACTTCATCAGCAATCTGTACTTCTCCGAGGTTCTCATCTGATTCTATCTTATAGGTATTTCTCTCTTCTTTACTCATTATAAGTCCTCCTGTCTGCGGTTCTTCCGCTCCTCGCGCTCATCTCGGAACCTTTCGGTTCCGAGATGTTCGTTGCACTCACATAGGGCTGGTTTGAAAATGATTCGCCTGCAAGCAGCCGATCATTTTCCACCCAATCCTGCGCTTTTTTTACGCTCCTCGCGCTCATCTCGGAACCTTAGGTTCCTCGATGTTCGTTGCACTCACATAGGTCTGGGCTGAAAGTGATTCGTCTGCGAGCAGCCGATCACTTTCTTCCCTTCCCTGCGCTCGTCGCTATGCGTTCATTGTAACATAAAAGATCCTTATTGGAAAGTTTTTTAGGAACGTCCGAATTCGGAAAGTTTCAGTCCTTCGTTTCGTTCCAGCACCATACGGATACTCCAGCTGTTGACAAACAGAAGAAGCGGTCTGTCTTTCAGGTCCTTGATCTTCTTCATATCGGATGTGCCGACCAGCTTGTCCATATTGATTTCTTCATTCTCGATCCAGCGGATATGTTCGTATGGAAGTGGTTCCAGACGGATCTCCACGTTATATTCATTTTCCAGACGGTATTTTAATACATCAAACTGCAAGACACCGACTACACCGACGATGATCTCTTCCATACCGGTGTTGAATTCCTGGAAAATCTGGATCGCGCCTTCCTGCGCGATCTCGTTGATTCCCTTGATGAACTGCTTTCTCTTCATCGTATCCACCTGGCGTACTCTGGCAAAATGTTCCGGTGCGAAAGTCGGAATTCCTTCGTATACAAATTTTTCCGCTGAATTGGTCAGTGTATCTCCAATGGAGAAGATACCAGGATCAAATACACCGATGATGTCTCCACCATAAGCGGTATCGATCATGTGGCGTTCACTCGCCATCATCTGCTGTGGCTGTGACAGACGGACTTTCCTGCCTCCCTGGATATGGAAGACATCCATGCCTGCCTTGAACTCACCGGAACAGATACGCATAAATGCGATTCTGTCCCGGTGTGCCTTATTCATATTTGCCTGGATCTTAAACACAAATGCGGAGAAATCTTCTTCTTTCATCGGATCGATCAATCCTTTATCGGACATTCTCGGAAGTGGCGAAGTCGTCATTTTAAGGAAATGCTGAAGAAAGGTCTCCACACCGAAGTTGGTCAGAGCTGATCCGAAAAATACCGGAGAGAGTTCTCCTTTGCTGACCATCTCCTGGTCAAATTCCGCACTCGCTCCGTCCAGAAGCTCAATCTCTTCTTCCAGCTGTGCGAACTGTGCTTCACTTACGATGCTCTTTGCTTCCTCACTGTCGATGGAAACCTTCTCGACTTCCCCGATCGAGGTTCCTTTCTTGGTATCTGAGAAAATCTCCAGTTCTCTGCTGTTCCGGTCAAATACGCCGCGGAATTCTTTTCCAGAACCGATCGGCCAGTTGATCGGACAGGTAGCGATCCCCAGTTCCTTTTCAATATCATCCAGTAATTCAAAGGTATCCATCGCTTCACGGTCCATTTTATTGATAAATGTAAAAATCGGAATATGACGCATGACGCAGACTTTGAACAGCTTTCTTGTCTGTGCCTCCACACCTTTTGATCCATCGATCACCATAACCGCCGAATCGGCCGCCATAAGAGTACGATAAGTATCTTCCGAGAAATCCTGATGTCCCGGTGTATCCAGAATATTGATGCAATAACCGTCATACTGGAACTGCAGGACAGAAGATGTTACCGAAATACCTCTTTCTTTTTCAATCTCCATCCAGTCTGAAACCGCATGTTTCGCTGTTGCCTTTCCTTTTACAGAACCTGCCTGATTGATTGCCCCACCATATAACAGAAACTTCTCTGTCAGGGTAGTCTTACCTGCATCCGGATGGGAAATGATCGCAAATGTTCTTCTTTTCTTTATCTCATTCGTAAAATCTGCCATGTTATTCTACTCCTACTATTTTCTCAATGTCACTCAAACTCTTATTATATGGTATTTTTGCCATAATATCAATCCCCTGATTCACTCGTATTTGTACTTTCATGGATCGGTGTGATCACCACATTTGCAGCATTTACCTCTGCTTTACGTGTGACAATATCCTCGATCTGTGCCCGTTTTGCATCCGACAGATCCGCCACATCAACAACCACATCTGCGGATTCTTCGGTAAGACTTACCACCGCATCCTGAAAGCCTTTGCTGGCAAGCAGAGTCTCAATTGCAACCTCCTGTTCGGCGCGCTGTGTCATCTCCACCATCTGCGCAACTGCATCTGCTTTCTGGTCTTCTGCGATATCTGCATTATCAATGATCGCCTGCAGGGTTTCTTTGTTTTTTGCCCGCACCTGCTCCCGGTTCACTTTTGCCTGTGCTACAAGCGCACTGACCGATCCATTTGTCAGCACCGCCTCTCCCGGATTTCCGTCCACCTGATCGTTATCCGCTGTCTGGAGGGAGCTGTCACTTCCTGTGTCCTGATCCGAAATATCCAGAAGTTCCTTATTTGCCATCTCGCTTCCCGTCTCTGCTGTTTTGTTTTTCGAGCCAAAAATTTTTCCGGAATAGTTCAGATATCCTGCCGCAGCGATCATCACCGCAAGAACCGCAATCACAATCTGATTTTTCTTAAATACTTTTTTCACTAGCCTTCCTCCTATAAGATTCTTTTTTAGTTATGCTTCATTACTTTTATCTTATGCGTGTCTACTCCGAATAATGCCTGCACAGCCTCTGTGATATTTTCAATCACGATGGCATTATCTCCGCCATCTGCAATTACGAGAACACCTTCTATCCGGGGACTTAATTCCTGTTTCACATATGGCGTTTCTTCTCCATTTCCGTTTGCATAAACTGCCGTCTCTGAAGAACTGGTATTTTTTCCTCCGCTCTCCCCTTCCTGCACCTCACTTGTCATCTCCTGGTCCTTTTCCACTACCTTTTCCGAGGAAGAAGCCAGAGTGATCATCACCTTTACATTTCCAACTCCTTCTACTTTTGCAAGTGCATTTTCCAGCCGTGTTTCCAGTGCATCTGTATAAGTATCCTCCAATGCATTTTCCGCCTTCTGCACCTGCTGTTCATCCTGTGTCTGGTCTGATTTTATATCGGAAACAGGCATCGCGATCACAACCAGAAGCAGTCCGACAAGCAATATGATCAGCCACTTGTCTTTTTTTATTTTACGGATTTCAAACATCTTCATTCACCGCCCTTTTCGAGCAAATCCGCCGCATACTCCATCTCTTTTATCATCTGCTCATACTCCGCCGTCCGATACAGCTCCGTTACCTGTCCGGCTTCCCCCATAAGGTCCAGAACCGGCTGGGCAAGCAGAACTGTCAGAAGAAGTCCGCAGAAAAAACGGACATATTTCCGGTAGCTATTCTCTGGAAGCGCCTGCAAAAATGCGGTTACAAGAATCATATAAACGGCGAGATTCTGCATCCACCTGTAAACCAGCTGTATCATTTTATCCCTCCTACGAAGCTGCCGATGCCGCAACTGCAAGTGTCACCAGAAACAGGACCGCCGTCGCAAGCACCGTCTTTAGCAGCATATGATAACCTTCCCCGGTAAAACTGATGGCCTCCACGATCCGTTTATCAGACACCGGCTGGATAAGTGCCGCCGTTCCTTTGTAAAGAAGCGTCAGAATTCCCATATTGATGACCGGGATCATCACAACTCCCGTTACAAGCAGTGCACCTGCAATTCCGACTCCATTTTTTAAAAGGACCGCACTTCCAAGCACGACTTCGCTTGTCCCGCTGACTACATCACCGATTCCTGGAATCATTCCCACGCCCTTTGTCCAGACACTCCTTTTCACCTGATCTGCCGCCGGACTGATTATCCGCTCGATAAACCCGATCCCCGTCACCAGGGCAAGCAGACTTTTCAGACTCCATCCGATTACAAGTCGCAAAAGTTCCGCTGCCTTAGAAAGAAATTCCTCCTCCGTCAGATTGTTCAAGATTTCCATCAGAAGTGCGATCTGGATCAACGGAACGATCCATTTCAAAATCACAAGTTCCACAAGAAAGATCAGGAAAAGCGCCAGATTATAAAATGCGATCGCAGAAATACTTCCCACTGCGACTGCCATACAGACAAAGTAGACAGGACAGAGTACTCGCATAAAGAGGATCAGATTTTCGAGTCCATGCTGTACCTCTACGGCTGCTGCCTGAAAATTCCGTATGCCGACTGTAATCACAGACAGGTATACCAGAAAAAAGGCGGTCTGTGAGATCTGGCAGTTCTGAAACACTTCCGAAAAGTTGGAAAAAACCGCTGCGATCAGCACCAGAAAAATGATAGATGCAAGCACCGGTTTATTGACCTTCAGCACATAGAAAAACTGATCCGTCACAAAGTTTCTGATCTGTCCGGCAGACAGGTTCTCATCCTGCCGGATCACAGACTCAACAAGATCCTGAAAATGCAGTTTTTCTTCCGGGAACAGTTTTCGGATTGCCGTATCCAGATCCTTTACCTCTGTCAGCTCCCAGATTTTCTGCTCTGTTTCCTCCTGTGTTTTTTCCAGATCCGTTTCTGTCATATTATCTTCTGTCCGGCTGTTTTCCGAAGAGGAATCTTCCCCTGCCGCAAATACCTGTACCGGCAGTATCAGTACGAAGATTACAAGTCCGATCATGCATGCTATGCCATATTTCTGAAAATAATGTTTCATTTTTCTTCCCTTTTACTGTCCAAGTTCGCGGATTGCAAGAAGCAGTGCTTTTAATATCGGCATTCCTATTGCAAGTATACTGAGCCTTGCAAAGACCTCGATCTGCCCGGCGATCGTCTGATAACCGGCATCCTTGCAGATTGCTGCCGCAAATTCCGCCAGATAGGTCACACCCAGGATTTTCAGCATTGCCGTCAGATATACCGCATCGATCTTTACAAAGCTGCCAACCAATTCCAAAGTTTCCCGGATCACCGACAGATTCCGGCTCATTCCGAGAAAAAGGAAAATGCTGACCGCAATCCCCAGATAGATCCCATACTCTTTTCTGGTATTTTGAAATTGTAATGCCAGGAAAGTTCCTGCAATCCCGATGCAGGCTGCCTTAAGGATACTCATCTTTTCCCTCCTTTACAGAGCAAAGAGCCGTCTGATATCGTCAAACAGATCTGAAATATAAGGAAGGATCCAGAATAAAACCAGGAGCAGTCCTGCAAGGCTTGTGAGAAATGCCTGTTCTTCTCTTCCGCTGTGTTTCAGCACCTGTCCCAGGACAGAAACCAGAATCCCGACTGCCGCAATTTTAAATATCAGATTTACACTCATGTTTCGCTCCTATTTACAGAATCAAAATTGTCAGAAAAAGCCCTGCTGTAACACCCAGCAGATTGCAAAGCCTCCGTTTTTCCTGAATTTCTTTTAAAAGACCGCCTCTTTTTTCTTCCAGAAATTCTGCATACTGCAAGAAAATCTGCGTTTCCTGCTTCTTATCCAGGCTGCCAAGCTGCATCCCAAGCTCATGCAGACGTACCCTTTCCTCCCTGCCAAGGAGCAGACATTCAAGATCACTTTCGCAGCACCTCTCCCAGATTATTTCAAGACTTCTTGACGGCATCTCCAATTCTTTTGCCAGATGTTCCAACCAGATCCTGTAGTTCTGACTGCATCTTCGGGAAACAGAAGCGCATACCTGGGCGAGTGGTGCATAAGTATACTCCATTTCTCCCGCAAGCTGCCTTATCACTCTTTGCAGCTCTCCGGTATCCGTGATCTGCCTCTGATATTCCATTCCCCTGCTGTATCCATAGCCGGATGTCGCCGCCACAATTCCCAGGCATCCGACCATTTTCAGATACACAGTTTTTCTCCCCGTTCGTTATAAATCCCTTCAATTTCTCCTACATGTTTCCCGGATTTCATCACAACATATCTGGCAAAGCATCTTTCCTTTACCAGATTGCTGACCAGTGGCTTTTCACGGATCTCATCCATACCGGAACCATGCACCGTCGTCAGCATGGTTGCCCCACAGTGCATGGCGTACTCGATCGCCTCTACATCCTTCGCTGTCCCGATCTCATCTGCCGCGATCACCTCCGGCGCCATGGACCGCACCAGCATCATCATTCCTTCTGCTTTCGGGCAGTTGTCCAGAATATCTGTCCGCATCCCAAGCTGGTTCTGTGGCACGCCACGGTAGCATCCTCCAATCTCTGAACGTTCATCCACCACACCCACATTTCTTCCTTCCACCCAGCGGTTCCCATCCGAAATCTGCCGCACCAGATCCCGCAAAAGTGTAGTCTTTCCTCCACCTGGTGGGGAAATGATCATGGTATGGCAAAGTCTTCCTTTTTCAAGGATCACAGGAAACAGCTTATTCGCACAACCTGTAATCTCATGGCAGATTCGGATATTGATCGATGTAATATACTGAAAATTCCGGATCTGTTCCTTTTCCGAAATAATTTTCCCGGAAATTCCGACCCGATGCCCTCCTTCAATCGTCAGAAACCCCTGGCGCAGTTCATTTTCATAGGCATACAGGGAATAATTGGATACATATTCCATCGTTTCACGCAGTTCTTCTTTTGTCACCCGATGGGTAAAAAGTTCTTCCTTTCCCTCTTTTTTCACTGCAAGCGGCTGCTCTTCCCGAAGCCGGATCTCCTGGATCTTCTCAAAATCCAGTCCATGATTCAACAGGATCCCTCGGATTTTCTCCGGAAGCACCGCCAGAATTTGATCTTTCTTTTCTCTTCTCATCTTGTCCACCTCTCTTTAAAGAATGTATATGGAAGGCAGGAGAAAAATAGAACTAAAAAAGGACTCTACCGATACTGGTAAAGTCCTTCTGATTTTATAAAACTTTATTCTGCAACATCTTTGATGCTGAAGCTCAAACGTCCCATCTTGTCTTTTCCAAGGCAAACCACTTTGACGTGATCTCCGATAGAAAGAACATCTTCTACATGGTCGATTCTCTGCTTAGCGATTTTGGAAATGTGTACCATTCCTTCTTTGCCCGGTGCAAATTCGATGAATGCGCCGAATTCTTTGATGCTTACAACATCACCTTCAAGAACCATTCCTGCCTCGAAGTCTGTTACGATGGTAGCGATCATCTTTCTTGCCTGTTCCATGCTGTCTGCATCTACGCCACAGATAGATACGCTTCCTTCATCTGTGATATCAATCTTAACGCCTGTCTTTTCGATGATTGCGTTGATGGTCTTTCCTCTCTGACCTACAACTTCACCGATCTTAGCCGGATCAATATTCATCTGAATGATCTTCGGTGCATACTTGCCAACCTGTGCTCTTGGCTCAGCGATTGTCTTAGCCATAACTTCATCCAGAATGTAAACTCTTGCTTTTCTTGTACGTGCAATTGCTTCTTCGATGATCGGTCTTGTCAGTCCGTGGATCTTAATATCCATCTGGATCGCTGTGATACCTTTATGTGTACCTGCTACCTTGAAGTCCATATCTCCGAAGAAATCTTCCAGTCCCTGGATATCTGTAAGTACCAGATAATCATCGTCAGTAGCACCTGTTACAAGACCACATGAGATACCTGCAACTGCAGATTTGATTGGTACACCGGCTGCCATAAGTGACATAGAAGATGCACATACACTTGCCTGAGAAGTAGAACCGTTAGATTCAAATGTCTCAGATACGGTACGGATCGCATACGGGAATTCTTCCTCTGACGGAAGTACCGGTACCAGTGCTCTCTCAGCAAGGGCTCCATGTCCGATCTCACGACGTCCCGGTCCTCTGGAAGGTCTTGTCTCACCTACAGAGTATGACGGGAAGTTATAGTGATGCATATATCTCTTGGATGTCTCAGATTCATCCAGTCCGTCTACCTTCTGTGCTTCTGAAAGCGGAGCCAGTGTGGTGATGGTACAGATCTGTGTCTGTCCACGTGTAAACATAGCAGAACCATGTACTCTCGGGATCAGGTCAATTTCTGCGGCAAGTGGACGGATTTCTTCGATTGCACGACCGTCCGGACGCTTGTGGTCTTTGAGGATCATCTTGCGGACAACCTTCTTCTGGTACTGATATACAGCTTCACCAAGTTTGGCAAGCCATTCTTCGTTATCAGCAAAAGCTTCTTCCAGCTTTTCTGTGATCTTACGGATATTTTCTTCTCTTGTCTGCTTGTCATCTGTGAATACTGCAACTTCCATCTCTTCCGGTGTTACGATCTTCTGAATCGCTTCAAAGAGTTCTTCCGGTACTGCAAAGCTTACATAATCATGTTTTGGTTTTCCACATTCTGCAACGATCTGGTCGATGAATGCGATGACTTTCTGATTCACTTCATGCGCCGCGAAGATGGCTTCGAGCATCTTAGCTTCCGGTACTTCATTTGCTCCGGCTTCAATCATGATTACCTTTTCTCTTGTAGATGCAACAGTCAGTGCAAGGTCAGACTTTTCTTTCTGCTCTGCGGTTGGATTGAATACCAGTTCTCCGTCAACAAGTCCTACCTGGGTAGAAGCTGTCGGACCATCGAACGGAATATCAGAAATAGCAGTTGCAATCGCTGATCCAAGCATAGCGGTAAGCTCCGGTGAGCAGTCCTGTTCAACAGAGAGAACCAGGTTCTCCAAAGTTACATCATTTCTGTAATCCTTCGGGAAAAGCGGTCTCATCGGACGGTCGATCACACGGCAGGTAAGAACAGCATTTTCTGATGCCTTTCCTTCTCTCTTGTTAAATCCTCCCGGGATCTTTCCTACTGCATAAAGCTTCTCATTGTATTCAACGCTGAGCGGGAAGAAGTCAATTCCTTCTCTTGGTTTGTCGGATGCAGTTGCTGTTGAAAGCACAACTGTATCACCATAATGCATAAGTACTGCGCCGTTCGCCTGTTTGGCAACTCTTCCAACATCTACGCGGAGTGTACGGCCTGCAAGTTCCATTTCAAACTTTTTGTACATAAATGTTCTCCTTTTTTATCTGTTTATCTGACGGGTAAAATCTCCGAAACTACTGAAAAATACACTTCTCAAAATATACTTTTCAGTGGTCTCGGACGCAATCTCTACCCACAATCTTTTGTATTATATCATATCCTTACATCTCTTGCAAGATTCTATATAACTAACTTTAAAATGTGGCAAAACACGGTTATTGGTCACTCCCATGTCAGTCACTATGCTGATTGGCATGGATGATGCATGTTGTACCGGTTCGGCTCATTGTTTGCGTAAACAAACAGGGAGCGAAGACATCCAGCTGATGCCTTTCGCTCCCTGTAAAATACGTCTTACTTTCTTAAACCTAATCTTTCGATCAGTGAACGATATCTTTCAATGTCATTCTTCTTAAGGTATGCAAGAAGTCCTCTTCTCTGTCCAACCATCTTAAGAAGTCCTCTTCTTGAGTGGTGATCCTTCGGATTAGCTTTGAAGTGATCTGTAAGATCATTGATTCTTGCTGTAAGAAGAGCTACCTGTACTTCCGGAGATCCTGTATCTCCTTCTGTTCTTCCGTATTCTTTGATAATCTGTTCTTTCATTTCTTTTGTGATCATTTGTCACTACCTCCTAAATATACTGTTAATTGCCTGATATTAAGCAGTGGTTGGAGATTCCATCTGCCGAACATCGGTTTTTCATACTTGCCTAGTGTACCATATGCCCCGAATCCTGTCAAGAAGGATTTTATCTTTCCCGCATCTGGCAGGTTTTCATATTCCTGTTCACCGGCTCTGTTATTTCTTATGATGATAACGGAAAAATTCTTTTGCATAAGCAATATCCTGATCGATCTGAGCCTTCATCATTTCTATCGATTCAAACTTCTGCTCCGGTCTCTTAAAATGATAAAGCTGGATCTCTACCTCTTTTCCGTAGGCATCACCACTGTAATCCAGCAAATTGCTCTCGATCAGCATCCGGTTCTCTTCGGATACCGTTGGCTTAACCCCAACATTACCGATTCCGTTGTACCAGATTCCATCAATCCTCACACTATCCAGATAAACTCCGTTCGGTGGAAGAAGTTTATCCCTTGACGGATGTACATTAAGTGTCGGAAATCCCAGTTTTCTGCCCAGCTGCCTGCCATGCTCTACTTTTCCCCGTACAGTATATGCATACCCCAGCATATCATTCACAGCTTCCATATTTCCCTTCCGAAGCTCTTCCCTGACATAGCTGCTGCTGATCTCCCGTTTTCCGTACATCTCTTTTTCAATCACAAAAAGTTCATATCCATACACATCGGCATATTCTGCAAGCATTTTTGCATCACCACGCTTGTCATGCCCAAAGTGGAAATCCGTTCCAATCACAATATACCGGGCATGAATTTTCTCAATCAGGATCTTCCGGATGAAATCCTCTGCCGACATACTTGTAACATCTTCGGAAAACGGGCATTCCAGCAGTACATCTACTTTCTTGTCCAGAAGACATCTGCGCTCCTCATTGGACATGATCCCTTCTCTTGATTTTCCAAGCTTTTCATAAAGCGGATTCATATCAAATGCAAACACAACAGAACGAACGCCTTTTTTCGCCTTCAGCTGACATACTTTTTTGATCAGCTTCTGATGTCCTCTGTGAACTCCATCAAATTTGCCGAGTGTGATTGCTGCCTCTCTGGAATCCTGATAGGCTTCCAGCCCTCTGATATAGTCCATGTTCTTTCCTCTTTAATTACTTTTTTTCATTTCCATCAAAAAACATTTTTACAATCTTGAAGAGATCGTCTTTCCTGCAGTAACAGTAAATCGCAATAAACTGATGCGATTCATCGTACACGCGGACTCTCTCATCGTTCTCATACTCCTTTAATGCTGTTTCCTGTGAAATATCTCTTTTTCTGAAACTATTCCCGTTCCGTACTGCCGCGGCCGCTTTCGGTGGCAGTACGACCTGTGCATACGTTGGAAACATTTCATCTATCGCGATGATCTTCTCCTCCAGAATCCCTTCTTTCTGAAGCTGTGCAATTTCACCGAGCCGGATACTGTCTTCAAGTCCAAACCGCTCTACACGTGTTCTCAAAAGCTCTTTCATGCATCCGCCACAACCAAGCTTCTGACCGATATCATGACACAGTGTACGGATATACGTTCCCTTTGAACAGGTCACTTCCAGTTTTACCTCCGGAAGATTGATCTCCAGGATCCGGATCTCATGAATCGTGATTCTTCGTGCTTTCCGCTCTACTTCTTGGCCCTCTCTGGCAAGCTCATAAAGCTTTTTCCCGTTAACTTTGAGTGCCGAATACATCGGCGGAATCTGATCGTATTCTCCCTCAAAGCTGCGGATCACATTTTCCACTTTTTCATTGGTCAGATCTTCTGTGCTATGTTTTTCCAGAACCTGACCGGAAGTATCCTGTGTATCCGTCACCTGACCGAGAAGAAGAACCGCCTGATAGGTTTTATCTTTATCTGTCAGCAGGTCACAAAGCTTTGTTGCTTTCCCAAAGCAGACCGGAAGTACTCCTTCGGCATCCGGATCAAGGGTTCCGGTATGCCCGATCTTTTTCTGCTTTACGATCCCACGCAGCTTTGCGACCACATCATGGGACGTATAGCCTTTTTCTTTATATACATTCAGTACGCCATGTATCATTCCGCTTCGCTCCCACTGTTAAACTGAAGTTCCAGTCTTCTTGCCAGATTGTTGATGATATCATGTGGTGTGGCAGTCATGGTGAATCCGGCTGCCCTTGCGTGTCCGCCGCCGCCAAAATAGCTTGCAACTACACTTACATCTATCTTTTCACTGGATCGCAGACTTACCTTAAAAGTTCCATGTTCAAGCTCATACATAAAAATTGCAACATCGATATCTTTTGTGAGTTTCAGCTGGCTTACGATTCCATCCAGATGTTTCGCTTTTACCTGGTAGAAATCCATCTCTTCTTTTGTAACGTAAGATACAATACATCTTCCGTCCATAAAAAGAAAGCTTTCCAACAATGCACGCCCCAGAACCTGGTTCTGTGCATAGGTCTTTTCATCAAAAGTCTCTGTAATTATTTTTGTAAAATCAATCCCTTTTTCCATCAGTGCTGCTGCTGCGCGCATGGTCGACGGATGGGTACAGGAATAACGGAACACACCGGTATCATGCACCATTCCTGTGTAAAGGCACTCGGCAGTCTCCACAGACATCTTCCCATAATCCAGCAGATCGTAGATCAGCTCACTTGTCGAGCTTGCATCTGGCATGATATAGTTCTGGTCTGCAAAACTCTGGTTGCTCACATGATGATCTACACAGAATCTTACTGCCGCTTTTTTGAAAAGGACTGCCGAAAATCCAAGTCTTCCCATATCCCCGCAATCCAGTGCGATAAACAGATCATAGGTTTTTTCTTCCGTCACTTCATGCCGGATCTTATCTGTATTTTTCATGAACTTCAGTGTATTCGGAAGCTCTTCCAGATAAACATCGATCTCTTTTTCAGGAAAATTCTCTCTGACATAGTTATACAATCCCATGCAGGAACCTGCACAGTCCCCATCCGGGCGGACATGTCCGCCAAGTGCGATCGTCCCGGCTTTAGAAATTGCATCTAATAACATACTAATCATCCTCTTCCCGTAAATCTCTTGTTACATCATCAATTTTCTTTGACATCCGGACACCATATTCAATGGACTGATCCAGTACGAACTTGATCTCCGGTGTGTTACGCATATTCAGTGTATGAGCAAGTTCGCGGCGGATATAGCCTTCTGCGCTCTGTAATCCCTTCAGGGTATCAGCCTGGGCTTTTTCATCGCCCAGGACACTGATATATGCTTTGCAGGTTTTAAGATCCGGAGCAACCTCTACCGCTACAACCGAAGTCATCGGTGCAACACGCGGATCCTTGATTCCTCCACGCAGAATAGTACTCAGTTCACGCTGTACCTCTGCGTTTACTCTTGTATTCTTAATGCTGTTTTTTCTCATTTTCTACCCTTCTTTATCTAGGAACTTCCACCATCTTGAATGCTTCTACCTGGTCTCCTTCTTTGACATCGTTGAAACGTTCAAATACGAAACCACATTCATATCCGGCTTTAACTTCCTTCACATCATCTTTGAAACGCTTTAATGAAGCAAGCTTTCCATCATAGATCACAACACCGTCACGAACGATTCTTGCCTGGCAGTCACGCTCAAATGTACCGTCAAGGACATAAGATCCTGCAATTGTTCCGACTCCGGAAGCCTTGAATGTCTGACGTACTTCTGCGTGTCCGAGTACTTTCTCCTCAAATACAGGATCCAGCATACCTTTCATGGCCGCTTCTACGTCTTCGATCGCATTGTAGATGACACGGTACAGTCTCACATCAACGCCTTCACGTTCTGCCGTTTCCTTTGCAGTTGCGTCCGGACGTACATTGAATCCGATAATGATCGCATTGGATGCTGCTGCAAGCGTAACGTCAGATTCATTGATCGCACCAACACCACCATGGATGATCTTGACAACGACTTCTTCATTGGAAAGTTTGACAAGGCTCTGCTTGATCGCTTCTACAGATCCCTGTACGTCTGCTTTTACAACGATTCCAAGTTCTTTTAAGTTGCCTTCCTGGATCTGGTTGAACAGATCATCCAGAGACATCTTGGACTTGGTTTCTTCCAGTTTCTTGATCTTGTTCTGACTGATGAATGTCTCTGCAAAGCTTCTTGCATCTTTATCATTCTTGCAGCCAACAAATACTTCACCTGCATTCGGCACATCATTAAGACCGAGAATCTCAACCGGCATAGAAGGACCTGCTTCTTTTACACGGCGTCCCTGGTCATCCATCATGGCACGTACTTTACCATATGCAGAACCTGCTGCGATCGGATCTCCGACACGGAGTGTACCCTTCTGTACAAGAACGGTTGCAACCGGTCCTTTTCCTTTGTCAAGCTCAGCCTCAATTACAAGACCTCTTGCGCGGCGGTTCGGATTTGCTTTCAGTTCCATCACTTCTGCGGTAAGAAGAACCATTTCCAGAAGCTCTTTGATTCCTTCTCCTGTATGAGCAGATACCGGTACACAGATGGTGCTTCCGCCCCAGTCTTCCGGAATCAGTTCATATTCGGTCAGTTCCTGTTTTACACGGTCGATATTGGCACTTGGCTTGTCAATCTTGTTGATCGCAACTACGATCTCGATCCCTGCTGCCTTTGCATGGTTGATCGCTTCTACAGTCTGCGGCATGACACCGTCATCTGCTGCAACAACCAGAATTGCAATATCGGTAGAATTTGCACCACGCATACGCATTGCGGTAAATGCTTCATGTCCCGGTGTATCGAGGAAGGTGATTTTCTCACCGTTGATTTCCACAACTGAAGCACCGATATGCTGTGTGATTCCACCTGCTTCTCCTGCGATGACATGGGTATCACGGATCTTGTCAAGAAGAGAGGTTTTACCGTGGTCAACGTGTCCCATAACGCAGACTACCGGCGGACGTTTCTTCATTTTCTTTTCGTCTTCTTCGTCTTCTTTCAGAAGTTCTTCGATCACATCGACTACTTCTTCTTTTTCACAGAGCACATCGAATTCCAGAGCGATTTCTTCAGCTGTCTCGTAATCAATTTCCTGGTTGACTGTTACAATCTTGCCCTGCATGAAGAGTTTCTTAACGATTACGGATGGCTGGATCTTCATTGCATCTGCAAGTTCCTGGATTGTAAGTACTTCCGGAATTGTGATCTGCTTGATCTGCTCCTCCACAACCTCTTTCTTCGGCTGTGGTTTTACCATTTTCGGCTGAGCGTTATTGTTTTTGCCCTTTTTGCCTTTCTGCAGTCTGTCTTCGTTCTCTTCATTTCTGTTATATTCTTTCTTCTTGTGCGCATCTTTTGGTTTGTTGCGGCTTGGTTTCTGTTCTGCGATTGCAGGTGCCGGAATAGACGGGCTGGATTTTCTTCTGTCGTCACGGCGTCCGCCATCACGCATCTCTCTTCCGTCTCTGTTATCACGGTTATCTCGATTATCTCTTCTGTCTCCGCGGTTCTGGAATCCGCCATCTCTTCTTCCATCACCCGGGCGTCCCTGTCTCTGATCCTGACCGTTTCTTGGTCCGTTTGGATTTCTGCGCTGTCTGTTATCACGGTTTTCTCCCTGCGGACGATCCTGTCTGTTTCCGTTCTGCGGGCGTCCCTGGCCATTTCCATTACCCTGCGGGCGTTCCTGTCTGTTTCCGTTCTGCGGACGTCCCTGGCCATTTCCCTGCGGGCGTCCCTGGCTGTTACCATTCTGTGGACGTTCCTGTCTGTTTCCATTGCCCTGTGGGCGTCCCTGACCATTTCCATTGCCTTGCGAGCGCTGTCCGTTTCGACTGCCCTGCTGGCGTCCCTGACCATTACGGCCTCTTCCGCCGCCCTGTGAGTTCTGCGGTCTGAAAACCTGAACGATATTTTTCTTCTTCGGGGTATCTTCAGAAGTTTTTTCACTTTTTACTGCATCAATCTGTTCATCTGAAAGTGTACTCATATGACTTGCCACCTCAATTCCTTTATCTTTTAATATAGAGAGTATTTCTTTGTTTGTCTTATTCATCTGTTCTGCCAGTTCATATACTCTTAATTTTGCCATAAATCTACCTCCTGTATACAGTTCCTATTATCCTTCTTCCATATCCAGATGTTTTCTGATTCCTTTTGCAAACCCTGCATCTGTTACTGCAAGCGAAGCGCGGAACTCTTTTCCCATCGCATGGCCCAGGGTATCTTTATCTTCAAAAAAGTATATTGGCACTTTATAAAAATCACACATGTTCTGAAATTTCTTTTTTGTATTGTCCGATGCGTCGTCTGCCACAATCACCAGATGCGCGCGTCCTTCCTTGACTTCTTTTTCTGTCATGAATTCCCCGCTCTTTGTCTTGCCGGCTTTGGTCGCCAGACTGATCATCGATAATGCTCTATTCATGTTCAAGCTGCTCCAGCTCCTTTTCCAGATTTTCGTATATCTCTTTTGGTATCGCCTGTTTGAAAGAACGTTCCAGTCCTTTATTCTTTATTGCTTCCTGCAAACATTTTCCGGAAAAGCACAGATATGCCCCGCGCCCGTTCTTACGTCCGGTTGCGTCCAGAATGAATTCGCCTTCTGCTGTTTTCAGAACACGCAGCATTTCTTTTTTATTCTTCATTTTCTGACATCCCACGCATTTACGCATCGGGATCTTTTTGGTCGTACTCAAATAATCACCTCTGTCTATTCTTCATACAGATCAAGATCATCTGCTACTTCTTCCTCTGATTCTTCATCAGCAGAATATTCTTCGTCTGAATACTCTTCCTCCTGATAATCATCTTCATAATTCTCAGCCATATTCATATAATCTGCCGGAAGTTCGCCAGACTCGATCGCCTGTGTTTCGTTCTTGATATCGATCTTATATCCGGTCAGTCTTGCTGCAAGACGTGCATTCTGACCTTCTTTACCGATTGCAAGTGAAAGCTGGTAATCCGGTACAATTACACTTGCTGTTCTCTCATCCGGATCAGCCATTACAGAAATAACCTTCGCCGGGCTGAGTGCATTCTCGATCAGGATTGCCGGGTTATCACTCCAGTTGATAATATCAATCTTTTCACCGCGGAGTTCATTTACAACGGCTCCGACTCTGGCACCGTTCATACCAACGCATGCTCCAACCGGATCTACATCCGGGTCGTTAGACCATACTGCGATCTTGGTACGGGAACCTGCTTCTCTTGCGATGCTCTTGATCTCTACAATACCATCACGCACCTCGGTTACTTCCGCCTCAAAAAGACGCTTAACCAGTTCCGGATGTGTTCTTGATACAAGAATCTTTGGTCCTTTTGTCGTGTTCTTCACCTCTACAACGTAAAGTTTGATACGCTCTGTCGGCTCGAATTTCTCACCTTTTACCTGCTCATTCTCAGTAAGGATCGCATCTGCTTTTCCAAGGTTTACACTGACATTCTTGCCAATATATCTCTGAACCACACCTGTCACGATATCTTTTTCTTTTTCAAAGTACTGATCATATACAACTTTTCTTTCTTCTTCACGGATCTTCTGAAGAATCAGGTTCTTTGCATTCTGTGTTGCGATACGTCCGAAAGATTTGGACTCAACCGGGATCTGTACGATGTCTCCGATCTCATAAGAAGGATCGATCATCTTCGCATCTGCAAGACTGATCTGTTCTACTTTGTCCTCTACTTCTTCTACAACGGTCTTCTCCTGGATCAGAGTGTAATCGCATGTCTCCTTATCCATAATTACTTTGATATTGTCTGCTTTTCCGAAATGATTCTTACATGCATTGATCAGTGAATTCTCAATGGCATCCATCAGAGTATCTCTGCTGATATCTTTTTCCTCTTCAAGAATTGTAAGTGCTTCTAATAATTCGGTATTCATTTCCTTCTTCCTCCTGTCACTAGAAATCGAACGCCAGACGGATCAGTGCGATGTCTGCTTTATCAAATGTCATCGTCTCGCCGTCTTCATATTCAATGGTAACTGTATCTTTATCATAATCTTTTAAGATTCCAATAAACTCTTTCTGTCTGTCGATTGCCCGGTAAGTACGAACCTCTACTTCTTCTCCCAGGCTTCTTGCAAAGTCTTTTTCTTTCTTCAGCGGTCTGCCAAGTCCCGGCGAACTCACTTCCAGAATATACGCTTCATCGATAAAATCCTTCTCATCCAGAATGTCTGAAAGTTCCCGGCTTACAACCTCACAGTCATCGACCATAATTCCTCCCGGCTTATCAATATAAGCACGCAGGTACCAGTTTCCGCCCTCTTTTACATATTCTACATCCCAGAGATCAAATCCATGCTTTTCCACGATTGGGTTCAGAATCTCTTCTGTTTTCTGTTCATATACTTCTTTTTTTGACAATCTGCAACTTCCTTTCTTAATCAGGCTCCAAAAATCTGTCCGATTTTGGTTGTATGACTGGCAAAAAGAAGAGTGAACTTTCGTCCACTCTTCTGCCAGATTTCTTATGTAACTGCATACAGTATAGCACTACTTTTCCTGAAATGCAAGGATTTTTAAAATATATGCCTGATTCTCTTTGTAAAGACGCTTTCCGTCGTTCTCCTTCAGCCATTTTACAACCTGGATATCTGCTGCCCAGTCATCTGCCCAGACTTCATCACCTTCGCCACGCGCCGCCGCTTTTTCTGCGATGTATCCCGCCGGGTCTTCCGTAAGATCTTTCAGTACTTCATATGCTTTTTCGTTCTTATCATCCAGATCCTGTATCAAAACAACGGTTTCTGTATCCGGTGTCTTTCCATCGAGTGCCTGCAGCTGTTCATTATATTTTTCCAGATTCTCCAGGCTGTCCTTCGCATCCTCCAGACATTCTGTCAGGATTTCGATCTCCGTTTTTCCAGTACCACCCTTTGCAACCGGGCGGATAGATATTTCTGAATCAGCAGTCGTCTTTTTCAGCTCTGCCCGAATCCTCTCCTCATCGTGATCCATTCTTCCGATATCATATCCAAAGTAAAAACCGCCAATTCCAATCACAACAAGAAGAACGATTGCAAAAATTCTTTTTCCGGATTTTTTCTTTTTCATCTTCCGTCCTCCTTACCCTAATATCGTACCTGCTATAATTCCAAGGATCATTCCGCCGATCCCGGTTCCCGCAAGCGCCGCAAGATATAAGAGTACCTTCACCGCTTTGGATTTCTCCTTTTTCACCTTTGGAAGTGCCGGACCAGGCTCCGGTGTTCGCCTCTCCTGCGTCTGTTCCGGTGTCTCCTGCCGCGGCATTCTTTCGATTTCTTCTTGTGTCGGATAGGCAAACGGCATCACACCTGCTTCAAGAGCTAAAAATAATTTTCCATCGATCCACTGAAAATACTGCCAGATCGCCGCATCAAACATCCGGTGGGTGTCCAGAAAATGATACCAGGATTCCACAAAGGTTTTTGTTCGGAAATATTCTCTATACGCCGGTTCCTCCAGAATATCCTTCCAGTGATACAGCTTATTCCGTTCCTTTTCATTCAAATACAGACTGATGCACTGCTCCATGATTTTCCGGACCTCACGGTCATCCGCGCCTTGTCGCTCAGAAGCATCCGCCATATTCTGGAACTGACGGGTCCAGTCACTTTCCCACGCTTCTGAGTCGTCCTTCGGTTGCTCAGGAGGTTCTACTGACTGTGTAGCACTCTCCTCTGACTTCTCATCTTTCTCCCGAGAATTTTCCATGCGATCTTCTCCGGATTCTTCTTCCATCCGCCGCGGCTCTTCCGGCATCTGTGGCTCTTCCCCTCTTCCCGCATTGCGCTCCGCCCACGCAAGCGCCTCTTCATAGGCATCGTGGATCCTCTGGAATTCCTCCGGGTGTTCTTCCGGGTGGAACTCCCGGGACTTCGCCGCATACGCCCGCTTTATCGTTTTCTTTTCCGTTGTTGGTTCAATCCCAAGTACCGTAAAACAGTTCATCACTGCTGCCTCCTCCACTCATCATACAGATAAGCTTCTATCTTGACCGGCACCGATCTCTTCGGTGTATTCTCCACAATATCCAGAAGCTCACTTGTCCTTGTATACGCCTTCTCGATCGTCCGCAAATCCTGTGCATTTAATGCAACTGAAAAATCTGCCAAGATCTTGTCCAGATATTTTCGGATTTCTCCGGTGTTTTCTTCGTAAAGACGGTCGCCTCTTTCCAGCAGAAGCCGGTTCTTTTCCTGCTCTCTCGGATGGATCTTAATCTTCTGCAGCTCTTTTCTTCTTTCCTCAATCTGCTCTGGTGTCAGATGGATATTTTTGTTGACGATCACCTTACTGAAATGCTCCTTGGTGCTCACCACGGTCACATCCACTTCCAGAATTCCGTTAATGTCATAGGTAAATCGGACATCCACCGCTTCCCTCTGATCCTCTCTTCTTGCCAGCGGCACCGGCACACGGATCCGTCCGAGCTCCAGATTCTGGTCTGCATAGCGGTGCTCGCCCTGTAAAATCGTGATATCACAGTATTCCTGGAACTGATGTACCGTCCAGTATCGCTCCACCCGGCTGATCGGAAGTACCGAATTCCGCTCAATGATCGGAGACATGATCGCCGGTCCCTTGGTATCTCCATGAATGATCTCGGTTCCAAGTGTAAACGGACAAATGTCTGTAAGAAGTACATCCCGCACTGCCTGCTGCCGCTCCTTGATTCCGGCATACATTCCGGCGCCGACCGCAACCGCAACATCCGGATCGATCTCACACCGCGGTCTTTTACCACTCAAAAACTGCAGATAATTCTGCACGATCTTCATCTTACCGGATCCACCGATCATAATGATCTCGTCAATATCCTCCCATCCATAACCACTGTCGTTCATCGCCCGTTTCAGCGGAATCCCGATTCCTTCCAGCAGCTTTGCAGACACCTCCAGAAGTCCTTTCGCATCCAGTTTCATCTGGTAAATCTGTCCGCCGATCACAACCTCCATCTCGCCCTCCGGCGCATCAGTCAGTGTACGTTTCAGCTTCTCACTCTCCCGGATCAGGCTGGCTCTTTCTTCATTAGTGATCTTTCCTTCATCAATCCGATTGACACTTAGGAATTTTTCCGCGATTGCACGGTTCACATCATCCCCACCGAGATGATTGTCTCCGGCAACTGCCACAATCTCGATCACACTGTCAAATGCATCTACGATCGAGATATCCAGAGTTCCTCCGCCAAAATCAAACACCAGAAAGGTCTGATCCTCCTTAGTCTTTCCAAAGCGATAGGCAAGTGCTGCCGCCGACGGCTCATTGACCAGACGCTCCACAGTAAGTCCGGCAAGCTCTCCTGCCATCTTCGTCGCATTTCTCTGAAAATCATTAAAATACGCCGGGACACTGATGACTGCCTCTTCAACCGGCTCACCCAGGTATTTTTCCGCATCTTCTTTCAGCTGCCGCAGGACCATGGACGACAGATCTGCCGCTGTAAACCGCCTGTTTCCAAGCATAAATGTCTTCTCCGTCCCCATAAAACGCTTGAAACTTGCCACTGTACTTTCCGGATGGGAGATCAGACGCTCTTTCGCCGTTCTCCCTACCAGCATCTCACCGTTCTCATCAATTCCTACTACCGACGGTGTTAAATATTCTCCCAAATTATTTGGAATCAACGTGCATTTATCATCCTGCCACACGCTTACCAGACTGTTTGTTGTTCCAAGATCAATTCCTACCGTTGCCATACGATCGACCTACTTTCTCATTCGTGTTCCTGTTCCATCTCTTTTTGCCCGTTTCAAGCGGTTCAGTGTCACTTCTTTTTCATGGAAGATCACCTTGCTCTCCGTTCCTTCTTCAAACAGATATACCTCTTCCACGCTGTCATTTTTCTGTAATTTCATACCGCGCACACCAACTGCACCCTTTTTCTTCTCCGAAACTTCTTCCGCCGGGAAACGGAGCACAAATCCATTCTCCGTCATCAGAACTACATCCTGCACATCCCGGATCGGCCGGATACTTACCAGTGCATCTTCATCCTGCAGTTTCGTTGCCGCGATTGTCCGCTTAGTTACCTGGAATTCACTTCCTGCCACCTTTTTGATCATTCCCTGCTTCGTGACAAACAGAAATTTTGAGAAAAAGAGTTCTCTGTCATCACACAGATATACGATTTCTTCTTTTGTACTGTCAAAATTACTTACATTGTCGATTGGAAATCCTTTGTCCCTGAATTTTCCATAAGGGAGATCCATCACTTTGATCTGATACATCTTGCCATCCGATGTAAAAAGACACAACTTGCCGGTATTCATACAGCGCAGAATATACTTATTCTCCTTATCTGCCGCTTCCCGGTTACGTTCATAGACGGATCCATCCACCGTCTTTGCATAACCAAAACGGTCCATCAGAAGGACAACCTCCTGCTCCTGTACTTTATTTTCCTCAAACACAGCTTCTTCTGCATTCTCGATCTTCGTTTTACGCTTCACGGCATATTCTTTTTTCAGCGCATCCAGATCATCAATGATCACCTGCGCCATAGAATCATAATTATTCAGAATATCCTCATATTTTGCGATATTTGCAAGCGTTGTCTCATGCTCCTTCATCAGCGCCTCGATTTCCAGACCGATCAGCTTGTACAGACGCATCTCCAGAATTGCCTGTGCCTGCCGGTCGGTAAACCGGAGCATGGATGCCATCTTCTCAGATCTTTTCGACTTAAACTTGATCTTCTCCGTCGTACCTGTTGTCAGACATTCTTTTGCATCCCTGATGGACGAGCTTCCACGCAGGATCTCAATGATCAGGTCGATCACGTCACACGCCTTGATCAGACCCTCCTGGATTTCTTTTTTATCCTGCTCTTTTTTCAGCAGCGTCTTGTATTTTCTGGTTGCAAGTTCAAACTGGAAATCTACATGATGTTCGATGATACGTTTAAGTCCCAGTACTTCCGGTCTGCCATCAGCTACCGCAAGCATATTGACACCAAAGGTATCCTCCAGTCTGGTCTTTTTATAAAGCATGTTGATCAGATTGTCCACATCTGCATCACGCTTCACTTCAATTACAATACGGATTCCTTCCTTGGAAGACTGATTGGAAATATCTACGATGTCACTGGTCTTCTTTGTCTCCACCAGATTGCAGACATCGTTCAGAAATTTACCGATTCCGGCTCCGATCATGGTGTACGGGATTTCGGAAATGACGATCTTCTTCCGTCCGCCTTTTATCTCTTCCACATCTACTTTTCCACGAATCTTGATCTTTCCGATTCCAGTCTCATAAATTTCTGCCAGATCATCTTTATTGACGACAATCCCGCCTGTCGGGAAATCCGGTCCTTTGATGTACTTCATCAGCTGTTTTGTCGTGATGTCATTGTTCTTCATGTATGCCTTAACCGCATCCACAATCTCACCCAGGTTATGTGTCGGAATACTGGTTGCCATACCAACTGCGATTCCTTCCGCACCGTTCAGCAGAAGGTTCGGAATTCTTACCGGAAGAACTGCCGGCTCTTTTTCTGTCTCATCAAAATTCGGTACAAAATCAATGATATCTTTGTCCAGATCGGCAAGATATGCCTCCTGTGTGATTTTCGCCAGTCTTGCTTCAGTATAACGCATGGCTGCAGCCCCGTCTCCTTCAATGGAGCCGAAGTTTCCATGACCATCTACCAGGATCATTCCTTTTTTGAATTCCTGTGCCATAACAACCAACGCTTCATAGATCGAGCTGTCTCCATGTGGATGATATTTACCCATGGTATCCCCGACAATACGCGCGCATTTACGGTATGGTCTGTCATAACGGATTCCCAGCTCATACATGTCATAGAGTGTTCTTCTCTGTACCGGTTTCAAACCATCCCTGACATCCGGGAGGGCTCTGGAAATGATAACACTCATGGCATAGTCAATATATGATTTTTTCATCAGATCCGAATATTCCGTCCGGATGATCTGTGACTCTTCCATTTTCTCTTACCTCTTCTAGTTTATGTTTTCTGATGCACAGACTTTCCCCTTTTGAAAATCCATGCCTTTCCGATCTGTTTTTAAATATCCAGTTCTGCCTCTGTCGCATTTTCATAAATAAATGCGCGGCGCGGCGGAACTTCTGTTCCCATCAGCATCTCTGTTACACCGGATGCCATACGTGCATCCTCGATCTCGATCCGTTTCATCATTCGAGTTTCCGGGTTGAGGGTTGTCTCCCAGAGCTGCTCTGCATCCATTTCACCCAGACCTTTGTATCGCTGCAGGGTAAAGTCGGAATGTGTCTTTCTATATCTCTCCAGTGCCTTATCATCGTAAAGGTACTCTTCTTCTCCCTTTTTCGGCATTGCCTTATAAAGTGGCGGCATTGCCACGTAGACATGACCTTCGTATATCAGTTCCGGCATAAACCGGTAGAATAAGGTCAGCAACAGTGTGGAAATATGCGCTCCATCCACATCCGCATCCGCCATGATGATAATCTTGTCATACCGCAGCTTTGTGATATCAAAGTCATTACCGTATCCCTCTGAAAATCCACATCCGAATGCATTGATCATGGTCTTGATCTCGGCATTTGCCAGAACCTTATCGATGCTTGCTTTTTCCACGTTCAGGATTTTTCCACGGATCGGCAGGATTGCCTGATACATTCTGTCGCGGGCAGTCTTTGCGCTTCCTCCCGCAGAATCTCCCTCAACGATGAAGATTTCACATTTGGATGCATCCCTGCTCTCACAGTTGGCAAGCTTACCGTTACTGTCAAAAGAATATTTCTGCCTGGTCAGAAGATTCGTCTTTGCCTTTTCCTCGGTCTTACGGATCTTTGCTGCTTTTTCCGCACAGGAAAGAACCTTTTTCAGTGTCTCCAGATTCCGGTCAAAGAAACGCGGGATCTCATCACTGGTCACCTTTCCGGTCGCTTTTGCCGCATCCTGGTTGTCCAGCTTTGTCTTGGTCTGTCCCTCAAATCTCGGATCCGGGTGCTTGATCGATACGATCGCCGTCATTCCGTTCCGTACATCCGCACCGGTAAAGTTGGCATCCTTATCCTTTAACACACCAATTTCACGGGCATACTGGTTCATGATCGTCGTAAATGTCGTCTTGAACCCGGTCAGATGAGTTCCCCCTTCCGCATTATAAATATTGTTGCAGAAACCTAATACATTTTCATGAAATTCATTCACATACTGGAATGCAACTTCCACTTCGATACCTTCTGCTTCTCCTTTATAGTAAACCGGATCGTGGATCACTTCTTTTTTGGAATTCAGATCCTTGATAAATCCAATGATCCCATCCGGTTCATGATACTCGATCCTCTCTTCCTGTGTCTTTCTTTTATCTGTAAATATAATCGTCAGTTCCGGATTCAGGTAGGCTGTCTCATGCAGTCGGCTCTTGATCTCTTCCTCTTTAAATCTCGTCTTCTCGAAAATTGTCGGATCCGGAAGAAAATTGACACAGGTTCCGGTCTTTTTGGTCTTTCCGATCACCGGAAGAAGCCCATCCTCCAGTTCTACCACCGGAATTCCTCTCTCATAACGGTCGTGGTGGACCGCACCGTCACGGCTGATCTTTACATCCATATAAGTAGATAGTGCATTAACAACCGAAGAACCTACTCCGTGCAGACCGCCACTTGTCTTGTATGCCGAATCATCGAACTTACCTCCCGCATGTAGGGTGGTATATACGATTCTGGCCGCCGATACTCCTTTTGCATGCATACCTACCGGCACACCACGTCCATTATCTGTTACCGTTGCAGAACCGTCCTTTTCCAGTGTCACCTCTATCTGTGAACAAAATCCTGCCAGATGCTCATCTACCGCATTATCTACAATTTCGTACACCAGGTGGTTAAGTCCCTTGGTACTGACGCTTCCAATATACATTCCCGGTCTTTTCCGGACGGCTTCTAGTCCTTCCAGAATGGTAATACTCTCCGCATCATATGTAGTCTTTTTTGCCATTTTCTTCCTCTCCTCTTATGATCTATCCTAAAATATCCAGGTAAAATCCTGCGGCAGCAGCCTCCTTACAATTTCCCGGATTCCCTGATCTGTTTCTTCAATTCAGTAAGAAAAATTCTATCTCAATTTCAATCCTCTTGTCAAGCCAAATTGACCTCCCCCGCCATTATAACATATTTTATATCGTTAAACTTCTGTAGTTTCCATTCTGTCATAAGAATCCTCCTTCTATCGTCCGGTCAGCACACTATTTAAAAGGTCTGCCAGCACCTCCATGGCATTTCGCATTTCCTCTACCGTGTTGGTCTGCGCGCCCGCCTCAATAAGAAGCATCCGCGGCATCAGATCCATATTGTATTTATAGCCGCGAAGATAGTTTCTCCTTGCAAATCCCGGATATTTTGTTTCTGCCGCAATCTTCATCTGCAGGGAAAATGCAAGATTATCCTGCAAATATGGATTGGCCATTCCGGCAAGGTCTCCGTTTACCCGCGTCCGGCTAAGTCCGTTAAAAAACATGATCTGTGCCGTCGGTTTCCCATTTATCTCTGTCACCAGATGCGTAGTATCCGCCACGCCGTCTCTATGCAGATCGATCACCACTTCAATACTCGGATTTTCCGCAAGGATCTGTTCCACCTCAGGTTTGGCAAATTCATAGGCCTCGCTCCGGTCCAGTTTCCCATTGATCAGATCATATACACCCTCATGATGCATGGTCGGAATCTTGTATTTGTTATTTAAAATCTCCGTCAGATAACGCCCGATCCCTACAATTGAGGTGGACGGATCATTGTCCGAATCTGCGAATGTCTCCTGGGAATGGGTGTGATAGATCAGGATTTTCGAACCGCCCGTACTCAGATCGATCCTCAAATCCTTTCCAAGCAGCTCCGAAGCGTTCAACTCCGAAGGATTGATATAAGTCACGCTGTCCACCGTATAAAAATTGCTCACAAGATATTCAAAATCATTTAGCCGCTCCATCGAAAGATCCATCGTCGGTACGGACGCCTGCCTTGTCTCTTCACTTTTGTCTTTCCCGATAAGCTGTCCATTTTCATTCACCGAATTTTCTTCTTCTGCCTGCTTTTTTGCAAGAATCGCATAGGTAGCCTCATCTTCTGTCAGAAGCTCTGCCGCCTCCCGTTCAGTCACATAATTGCCAAGAGGAATCAGGGCAGATGCCATGTGGACAACAGCCTCCGTCACCCGGCTTTCCCCTTGTTTTTTTTCCGTATATGTAACTCCCGGCATATAAAGCCGCTCCGCATTCTCCTGAACGCTCTGGATCATTCTGATCTTCCAGGACTTCGGGATCAGTGAACCGCTGCTTTTTGCTTCCAGTCCCCAGATTCCCAAAATCATAATGGCAAGAAGCACACAAATTCTCTGTTCTTTTTTCATCTGCGCGCCTCCCTGCCAGTTTCTGAAGATCGCTGTAGCAAAACCATATCTTTCCAGACTGGATCCTGCCCCGGACCTTTTGTGTCATATTGACATAATATATGCAGCTCACTGCCTGATTATGTCGCTGAAGCTGCAAAAAGCATATTCAGTGCCTCCGAAATCGTATAACTGATTCGCCTGACGGTCTCATCAATATCTTTTGGTGTTACAAACATTCCATTTAAATGTGGCGCGATCAGTTCTTTGATCAGCTCATATTTTTCTGCCGGACTGTATCCTTTGATCACACTTGCCATGCCTTTTAAAGATTCAGATACTTCCACTGCACTGAGCAGATTATCCATCGTATCGCCTACAATGGTTGCCGCATCCACTACAGTCGGCACACCAATTGCAATCACCGGGATCCCGACTGTCTTTTCCGTGATTGCATTCCGGTGATTTCCCACCCCGGATCCCGGATTGATTCCCGTATCTGCAATCTGGATCGTCCGGTTCAGCCTTTTTGAATTTCTCGCTGCCAACGCATCGATCACCAGAAGGATATCCGGTTTTGTCTCTGCCACCACCCCCCGGATCACCTCCACAGTCTCCATTCCGGTCTGCCCCATAACCCCCGGCACGATCGCGCTGACCGACCAGACCTCATCTTCCCCTGTTGCATACTTTCCGTACTCCTCAATGATATGCCTTGTGATATGCAGGTTGTCTACCACATAAGGACCAAGTGCATCCGGTGTCACCTGGCGGTTGCCAAGACCGACCACCAGGATCTTTTCCATCTTTCTTTTAGGAAGCAGTTCTCCAATGAATTTCCGGAGCTGCTGTGAAATCTCCTCATGATATCCTTCATCGGGAACTGCCATTTCCGGTGCCTCGATCGTGATATAGCTGCCAACCGGTTTCCCCATCACTTTTGCTCCGTTTTCGGTCTCAATCCTCACGGTCGTGATGCGGATCTCATTTTCCTCATCATACTCTTCCGTCAAGATCACACCCTGAACCTCAACATGGTCAGATTCAAACCGTTCCTTCTCTTCCAGCGCCAGATCCGTCCTGATATTATACTTTTCAACCATAGTCCTCTCCCATTTCTGTATTTTCTGTTTTATTCACTTAGTTTTTCACAAAAAAATTGGAATTATGTATTGACAAGCAATCTTTCTTCGCCTAAAATAAATAAGTGTGTTCGACGGATGTTCCGTGTCACTTTTCGTCGAATTCAATATTATGATTATATAATTTATGAAATGATAATTTGGAGGTGTCGGAAATGGCTAATATTAAATCCGCAAAAAAGAGAATTTTAGTAACTGAGACAAAGACAGCTAGAAATAAAGCAATCAAATCTAAAGTGAAAACTTATGTAAAGAAAGTTGAAACTGCTGTTGAAAAGAAAGACGTTGAAGCTGCAAAGGTTGCATTAAAAGAAGCAATCTCTGTAATCAACAAAGCAGGAAGCAAGGGTGTTTACCACAAAAATACTTGTGCAAGAAAGATCTCTCGTTTAACAAAAGCTGTTAACGAAATTGCTTAATTCCGGTTTCGAGATAAATAATGAATGATAAAAAGGCAGCCATCCCGTCAGTGGCTGTCTTTTTTGTTTTCATAAATCTTTCCAAAAAGAGTCTGTACTGAAATGCTGCTTGTATTCGGTACAGACTTTTTTTGTCTTCTGATTTTCTCTTATAATTTAGAATAACCGTAGCTGTTCACGATAGCTTCAATCCGCTGTCCTTCTCTGCACTTCGGGCAATCTTCCGGAGAATATGCTCTGTAATGCGGAAGATCACTGCTTGTGAAGATCGTATTGACTTCCATTCCTGCAATCTTGTTGACTGAACTGAAAATTGCGCTGATTCCGCAGACTCTTCCACCGTAGTAGAGAACAGACTCGATTGCTTGTTTGACAGATTTACCGGTTGTGATGGACGCTGCAAGGATCAGAACCTGTTTGTTCTCAACCATTCTCTGTTTGTTGTCACGGAACAGGATCTGTCCGTCCTGATACATCTCCGGGGTAATAATGGAAATGTTGTTTCCTTTGCTGAGTGAGTACTGGTTCTCATCGGCAAGCTGCTCGGCAAGGAAGGTTCCGATCACTTCTGTCTCTTCCATGCAAACGATGGTATCTACCGTTGTGTTAGAAAGGTAAGCTGCTGCAAGAACTTTTGCAGTTTCACGGGCGTTGTTGTGACGGGATTTGACCGTTGACATGTCGATGTAAGTGTTGATGTGGGAATGACTTGTTGCAAAGTGTCCTTTTAAAATTTTAATTCGCGCCTTTGGGTTTTTAGCGGAGCGAAGGTCTTCCAGTCTTTCATCCATTTCTAGTTCCTCCTTTAAGTTGTTTTGGTGGTTTTGACTGGTTTTAGTATAGCACAGAGGGATAGGTTGTGCAATATGTATATTTCGTGAGGTTTTGAAAAGGAAACAAGTTAAAAATTTTTCTAATCTATTCTCCGTACCAACTTAGTTGTGCATTCCATAGTTTTTGATAAAGTGAATCTGAATTTGCTAACAATTCTTCATGTTTTCCCTGCTCTGCTATTGTACCATGATCCAGCACCAGTACCCGGTCAGCCATTTTTGCAATACTAAGACGATGTGAAATAATGATAAGCGTACTGTCATTTCCTATACGTCTGAAAATAAGATCATTTAATTCTTTTTCATATAGCGGATCAATGGCTGATGTAGGTTCGTCCAATAAAAAGAAAGTCCCTCCGTGGTAAAATGCTCTCGCCATCGCCAATTTCTGCCATTGCCCTCCCGACAAATCTACTTTTCCAAACTCCCGTCCAAGAATTTCATTTTTTGCAATCTGACTGAGGTTTAGTTCTGTAAGAAGCTCTTCTGCAAGTACTGGATTTTTTAATTCCAATTCCTGAGGAGCAAGATTTTCCAGCAACGTTAATGCATATTGCTGATATTCCTGAAACATAACAGAAGGTGTATCAGCGAGAACACCTTCATTTTTCCCTTCTGTAACTACCAGTAATCCTGCCAGTAATTTAGAAAGCGTTGTTTTCCCAGCACCATTCACCCCCACTATAGCGATTTTCTCTCCGGCATGTATTGTAAAATTCAAATCATGAAGCACCGGTTCTTTTCCCGTCGGGTACGTAAATCCTGCATGATGGAATGCAATTTTACCCGTTGATGCGATTCTTTGTGTTTCGTTCTCTGTATCCAGAAACAGGAAAAATGGTTTTACCATTAGACAAAACTGCGAAAAAGCTCCCAAGTCTGAAAACAACTGTGCATACTGATTCTGAAGCTGAAATGTTGCAGAAACTGCTACCATGAACGCTGGATAATCAATTTTTCTCTGGAAAAACAAATAGCCGGCCAGTACATAGACACCTGCTGTTGCAGCAACATTTAAAAACATCAAAAAAGTACGAATCTTTAACACCTGCATTTCCACTTCATATTCTTTTTCACGCAGTTTTCTGGAAGAAGTTTTCCATTTCTGAATAAGAAAATCACTGCTTTCATATACAATCCGCTCTTTTGTGTAGCGGATATCAGTTGTACATTCTTTTCGGTCCTTTTCTTCTTTTGCAAGAGCCGCTAATTGTGTACGCCTGCGACTTTTTAAAATTGCTTCACTGACATTTCCAAAAAGTGCTGGAATGGCAGCCAGTACAATAAGAAGAAAAAAAGACGAATGGATAATAGATGCATATCCAGAAAGAAGAACAATTGACAGCACCGCACCAGATAAAGTAATCACGCATTCGACTACCCGATATACATTGATACTTGCAACTTTCGCTTCCCATAGTCTGTTATAGAAGGACGGCATCTCATAATAACGCATCGCAATTTTTCCACATTTTTCATGAAGTATCAATTTTGTTTTCTTCTCAAATTCCAGCAATCCTCCGAACTGAACAATCACACGCTCATAGTAAATGGTGTAGCTTTTCATCAGAAACAAATACGCTCCATAGAGCAAAACCGGAAGAAGCAATGTTAATACCTGATAGTCTGACAATACAGACTTTTCGGCAAGCTGATAGATTCGGCGACTGATCTGAATGCCAAATACTGGAAGTACAGCCAGAAATAGGTGGACGAATATCATCCCTGCAAAATGTTTTGGCATCATTTCTGCACCCAGTTTGAGACATTTCGCCACAACCGTATGCTTACAGTTAAATTTCATCCACATACATCTCCTTCTGTGTTTGATAAAGTTTTCGATAAACTCCATTTTTGCGCATCAGTTCTTCATGACACCCATGCTCTACCAACTGACCATGATCCAATACAAGAATTTCATCCATCTGACTGACAGCGCCGAGACGGTGCGTGATAAATAACGTTGTCTTTTCTTGAAATATATGTTCACTCAATCTATATACTTCCCGTTCAGAAATAGGATCAAGACTGGCTGTCGGTTCATCCAAAAGAATGAAATCTGCCTCCGAAAGAAAAGCTCTGGCAATTGCCAGTCTTTGCAATTGTCCTTTTGAAAGTAATGTTCCTTCTTCTGTCAAAAGTGTAAGTGGTGTGTCAAGCCCCTGCTTCAGATTTGAACATTCTAGCATGTCCAGTACCTCTGACACTCTGGCATTCGAAAGATTCGAATCATTTCCCATCAAAAGATATTCCCTTACAGTTACCGGATAAACCTGAAAATCCTGAAATAGCGCTGTCTTTTTCTCAGTTCCATCATAGATTCTGCCATTTGTCGGTTTATAAAGATCAAGCAACAGTTTTGCAAGTGTCGTCTTTCCAGCCCCATTTACTCCAACAAGACCATAGTGTTTTCCCTTTTCAAAAGTAAAGCAGATCCCTTTCAAAGTATCTTCATTATTTTCATAATAACGAAACTGTAAATTGTCCAAAGACAATACATTTTCTCTGGGTGATTCTGCCCTGAAGTTATTCGCTGACCCTTTTTCCAAAAAATCATTTTCTACAAATCGGATTAATTCTGTGCGAAGACCATGAAACTCCCGAATTGGAAATACGCTTTCTGCACACCGTGAAAGTTCCTCTAGCATTCTTGCAATGGTTTCCGTGATTGCGGTATAAGTTCCGAGTGTAATCGACTCCATTGTATTCGGCAAAGCAAAATAAAACATTACAAAAACTGTAATTCCTATCAAAATACTCTCGAGCAATATTTGTCCACGAAACCGAGTATGACCACTCTTTCGATTTATCCTGGCAGCCTGATCAAATTCTTTTGAAAATCGTTCATCCATAGCCTTCGATGTGTCATAAATCCGGCGCTCATAAGCATATTCCCGTTTAATTTGTAAATCAGAAAGATAATTAAACCGACGTGCTGTCTCCATATATCGTTTCCAAAAACCAAAGGTATTTTTTGTTGTCCGTAAATTAATCACAAAAGCAACTAAAACGAGTATGCTCATAACAAGTATTGCGAAAAATGAAGTATTTCTCATAAACCAGACTAAAACGATAGAAGACAAAACAAGTCTGAGCCAACTGACTAATGCATCCGTATATTCCAATGATTTTTCAAAATATGAATCGGATCGTTTTATTATTTCCTGTATATTTTGCTGTTCTAAAAATTGAAGAGAAAGTTTTTGACAGACATGCATAATCTTTTCCGGCATTACGTCTTTATATTGTTTTGTAATCCATATTTTCGCAGCCTGTTTAAATATATGTAAGATGTTTTCTAGTAAAAACAATATAATGATCCAAATAAAATCCATTATAATAATTTTAGAAGAAGCATCATATACAATATGGTCAATTAAAAAAAGCTTTAAAAATATCTCAGACAAAACAACAAGATGTATTATTGTCTGTACAAATACCATTGTAAAATAAATACTTTTATTGTACTTTTTTTCGTTTCTCATTTCATCGTCCTAACAATCAATTCCTAATAAGATTTCCCTTTCCACCTCATTTTTTATATCATATAAGAGACTTCCATAAATTTCTTCAGCTTTCGAAATAGTTTGTTCATAAATAAGTTTTAAGAAATTATCTTTTCCACCTTGTTCCAACAACTTAGTGCAAAATTTGCAAGCAATAAAATTAGAATAATTTCTATCATAACTATCATAATTATTCCATATTTCAAAAATATCTATGTCATGCTTATTTAACATATAATGATTATTATATTTTACACTATTAAAACATTCAGCAACTCCTTCATTTATAAATTTTGTTTTACTTTTAATTCTCCCTTCCATATTATAACTACTAAATCTCATAATTAATCCCTCTCATTATATCTTTACTGAAATTCGTAATTTACAAGATAGGTGTCTTTACTTGCACTAAATATCTACATTTTAATACGCTTTATATTTGCATAATTTACATAGCACCACAATTTCCAGTGCATTTGCAAGCATCTAGTGGAGAAATATGTTCTGTTTTATGCAGTTCACTGGCCATAGTTTCTATTTGTTGAATCGGGTTCGTTCGTGCATCTTTAATAACTTCAAAAATATCATTTTTTTTATCATTTTTCATTTCATTCACCTCTCCAATAAAGACACCTATTATCTTTAATATATCACAGATGGGATAATTATCAATATATTACTCGATACAAGGAATAATATTCAGTCTTTTTTGTTGTTTTATTATTTTTTTGACAAATCAATTTAAAATATATCATTGAACATTTGTGATAGAAAACGGTTTTTATTTTATATAATGTAAGCGTATCGTTTTGTAAAGAGCAATATTGTAGTTTTATGCAAAAAATGTTAAAAACAGTAATTCAAGCAACTTTATTATAGTTTTACGCCTCATTTATATAATATCACTAAAAAATGACAGAAAAATCTGTTTTACAACTGTCTTTTATAATATCATACAATTTCTTTTGTCCATTCTTCATCCACTCTGCTCACAGTAATATAATCTTATTTTTTTCGACTTAGGTAAGTGAGATGCTGGAGATGAAAATTATTGGTTTGACAGGACTTTTGTTTAGAGGGGACGCCAAACTGGCGCGGGAGCGCGGTTTGGCTGGATGGGTAGTTTGACGGGACTTCTGTTTTGGGGGGGGGACGCGAAATTGGCGCATAGCGCGATTCCGCTGGGTGTGTTTGTGAGTTTGTGGGTCGAATGATTTACATACAAGCCGGTCAGAGTCTCACAAGCAGAGCTTGTTCGACCGTTGGCGGCGCCAACTAACTAATCAGAAATAGAAGGAGTCCCGGAAAAGCATGCGAGCATGTTTTTCCGGGACTCCTTCTATTTCCGCTTAGCTGACCGGCTTGTTGCCTATCGCTTAGTTATTGATCAGTTTATCTTCACCATTCCAGCTGTAGAGTTTTCTGATTTCTTCTCCTACTACTTCTGATGGATGTTCTGCGGCTTTCTTTCTCATTGCTTTGAAGTGTACCTGACGTCCTGCCGGTGACATGTCGAGAAGGAATTCTTTTGCGAATGTTCCGTCCTGGATGTCTGAGAGGATCTTCTTCATTGCTTTCTTTGTATCTTCTGTGATGATCTTTGGTCCTGTGATATAATCACCGTATTCTGCTGTGTTGGAGATTGAGTATCTCATTCCGGCGAATCCGCTCTGGTAGATCAGGTCTACGATAAGTTTCATTTCATGGATGCATTCGAAGTATGCGTTTCTTGGATCGTATCCTGCTTCGCAAAGTGTTTCGAAACCTGTCTGCATAAGGGCACATACACCACCGCAAAGTACAGCCTGTTCTCCGAAGAGGTCTGTTTCTGTCTCTACTCTGTATGTTGTTTCAAGAAGTCCTGCTCTTGCTCCACCGATTGCAAGACCGTAAGCAAGTGCTCTGTCCCAGGCTTTTCCTGTGTAATCCTGTTCTACTGCGATCAGACATGGTGTTCCTTTTCCTGCCTGATATTCGCTTCTTACTGTATGTCCTGGTGCTTTTGGAGCGATCATTGTTACATCTACATATGCCGGAGGTGTGATGCATCCGAAGTGGATGTTGAATCCGTGTGCGAACATCAGCATGTTACCTTCCTCAAGGTTTGGTTCGATGTCTTTCTTATACATATCAGCCTGAAGTTCATCGTTGATAAGGATCATGATGATATCAGCTTTCTTTGCAGCTTCTGCTGCTGTATATACTTCAAATCCCTGAGCTTCTGCTTTTGCCCATGATTTGCTTCCTTCGTAGAGACCGATAATGACATTGCATCCTGAATCTTTCAGGTTCAGTGCATGTGCATGTCCCTGGCTACCATATCCGATGATAGCGATTGTCTGTCCTTCTAATACTGATAAATTACAGTCTTCCTGATAAAAAATTCTTGCTGCCATTTTTAATTTCCTCCTATGACTTATTGAATTCTATAGAGTTAAAGGCTCCATGCCCCTAGCTTTCTTATGTAACTACTGCTGCATCCCTGAAGGTGCCGCTTTCGAGCTCGTCGCTCTTTTCAAAACGTCTCTCTGCTTTAATCAAACATGATCACATCATCGCTTCCGCGCTTCAGTCCGGTAATACCGGTTCTTGCCAGCTCCAGGATCTCATATCCGTCCAGAAGCTCCATAAACGCTTTCAGCTTTGATTCGGTTCCCGTCAGTTCAATCATCAGACAGTCTTTTTCAACATCAACGATCTTCGCACGGAAAATATCTGCCAGTGAAATAAGTTCTGCTCTTTCAGATGCATTTGCACGAACCTTGATCATAACCAGTTCTCTGCATACTGAATTGCTGTCATTTAACGGCTTAATCTCGATCACATCTTCCATCTTGCGAACCTGCTTCTCGATCTGTGAAAGAATCTGTTCATCTCCACTTGCTACGATCGTGATCCTTGTAAATCTCGGATCTGCAGTTGTACCTGCGGTAATACTTTCAATATTGTACCCCCGTCTGCTGAACAATCCTGCCATACGGCTTAATAGTCCCGGATTGTTATAAACCAAAATTGAATAAGCTTGTTTTCTCATAACATACTCCTTTACTTTACAAAACAGAGTGCGTTCTGTTTTTTTATTGTAGCAATTGACACCACCTTTGTCAAGTAGCTTTCTAAAATTTTATCACTTTAATTCGATTTTATCAATTACAGGAACCTCTAATTATCGTTTTCACACTGATTTTTCCGAATTTTGTCAAAATATATCCTTTTATCATCTGGACATATAATTCTTCAATTGCCTGCCGGACAAATCGTTTTTTGTCAAATTCGACTGTTGTCAGCTGCGGGCGGCAAATGAGTGCTGTTTCTTCTTTTCCGACTGCCATCACTTCAATTTCCTCCGGCACCTTGATTTCCAGATCATGCAGATAACCGACAGCCTCTGCTCCCTGTACGGCAGATGCAAATACGAGCATATCTGCGGATAAAGCAAGCCCTGCCAGCCGGATTTTATAGAACATTCTCCGCAGATCCCTGTCTTTTGGAATTTCCAGATATTGTTCTTCTTCAAGACAGCAGCCTTTTTTTGAAAATATTTTCTGCATTCCCTGCCATACCACTTTTCCGTACTCTTCCGTTCCATCCAGAAACCAGATTCTCTGTTTCTCTCTTTTAAACAGAAACCTTGCGACTTCCTCACCGGCTTTTCCGTAAATCCGGTCTGTTCTGTATATCGCAGCCACCGGAACTGCACACATCTGTCGGATTCTTGTACACGCCTCTTCATTGAGCCAGATACAGATAACCCCATCCAGTTTCCATACCGCCGCATATCGTACAAATTCTTCTGCTGTTTTTACAAAATGCAGCAACATATAGTATTCCCTCTCATCCAGACTCTTCTCGATCTCACGCAGTATTTCTTCTAATTTTTCACTCTCCTGCTCCCATTCCTGCCTTTTTCCAACAACTACAGCAATCATCCCGGAAGATTTTCCGGAAAGGATACGTGCTCCCATGCTTGGGGCATATTCCTGTTCATCCAGGATCTCCTCTATCCTTTTTCTCGTCTTTCTTGATACTTTTTCCGTTCTTCCATGGATCACATTCGATACAGTTGTTGCACTCACTCCGGCTATTTTTGCAATATCTTTGATCCTGATTTTCCCCTCAGCCATTTCTTTCCCCCATTTATTTCTTTTGTTTTTTCTGTTTCTACTATCTTACACTTCTTTTCTTCTTTCTTACTAATTCGCATTTTTTCGACATCACCTGTAACTTTTCGATAAAATATTTTACAGATCATTGCCCGGATATCCACCTTGTGCTATCCTTAATCTGTTAAATAATTTTTCAGATACAGGAGATTGAATCATGGATGGTATTATATTTGACGTAGACGGCACACTCTGGGACTCAACCGAAGCAGTTGCCATATCCTGGAATCAGGCGATAGAGGAGAATACAGATTTTTCCCTCTCACTTACAGCAGATTGGCTTAAGTCACTTTTTGGAAAAACAATGGATGAGATCACGCTTGCACTCTTTCCTTCCTGCCCAAAAGAAGAACGTGACCGAATCGGCTATCTTTGCTTTAACTATGAAAATCGGCTGCTTGAAACCGATCACGGTGTTCTTTACCCAGATGTTGCGCAGACACTGGAAAACCTTTCTCAGAAAACCGGCCTTTATATCGTCAGCAACTGCCAGTGTGGATATATCGAAGTTTTTCTAAAAACGATGGGACTCGAAAAATATATCAAAGATTTTTTATGCTTTGGTCAGACACAGGTTCCAAAAAATGAATCCATCCGTCTTCTGATGGAGCGCAATCATCTGCAGGATGTGGTTTATGTCGGAGATACTTCAGGTGATTTTGATGCCTGCCAGAAAGCAGACGTGCCTTTTATTTATGCTTCGTATGGATTTGGTGATATTCCGGATCCACCAAGACAGATTGGCGCAATCAGGGAACTTCCTGCTCTTCTTGGACTGTAGATTTTCTCTGTTTATGTTCCTGGTTCAGGATTATATAGCAGTTTTTTCCATCATTCAGCATCAGCAGAGTCTGCCACCGGTAGTTTCCTTCCATACACATGACAATATAAAAAGATCAGAGTCTGATAATCACATTTTTTATCATTCTCTGATCTTTTTATATTGAATTCTTTCCAGTGGATTTTTCCTTCTCTTTATTCCACATCCTCTTCATCAAATTCACACACCACATAATACCCCTGCGGTGTCTGCTTTACGTCAATCACCTTTCCCTGTCCTGACTTAAGTCTCTGCCATGAACGATAATTGGCGCTCATTGCCACAGCCGGCTCAATCGTATAATAAAAATACGCAGCTACAACGCCCTCTGTCACATCAACAATCTGTCCGGGTTCAACCAGTCCCGGACGCTCCATTTTAAATTCCATCTGTCTCATTTCCGCCTGATACCTGCCTCTTTTTCTATATTGTATTCGTTTTTTCTTGTAATTGCAAGTATTTACACAGTCTGTTTTGTGACGAAGCTTTGAAGTAGAACGCCGCTGTCAGGTGGTCTTTTTAGCCACCTGATCTAAAACAACTGAAATCACATTATCCTTCGTTCTATTCGGATTTCTTACACTGTTTTTCATGCAGAACTTCCGGAACGATCATATAATGCTCCTCAATCAATTTTGCTGTCTTTTCAACAGGCAATTCTTTTATTCCTTTTAAAAGGATCTCATGATTGTAGCGAAGTACATCAAAGGGGATGATGGATTCAACACCCATTGTATAATATCCGCACAAATTGCTTTCCCGGAGCATTGCCCATATTTTATATAAGGTTTCGCACTTTGCTGCTCGAACAATGCATGAATGAAACTGTTCATCATAACACATAATGTGGTACACATCTTTTTCTTTCGCAGCTTTTTCCATCTGCTCCAGACACTCATCCATTTCCCGTTCGATTTCTTCCGGAAGTTTTCCGGCAATGATCCTGATTGCCAGAACTTCCAGGGTAGAGCGGACAAGATATTTTTCCTGCATTTCTTCATAGGAAATCGTCTTTACTGTACTGCCTTTATGAGACTCATAAACAACAAATCCTTCCTCCCCAATATGACGCAGGGCTTCTCTGACCGGTCCCCGGCTTACATGAAACTTCTCCGCAATATCTTCTTCTACAATTCGTTCCCCCGGTTTGATCTTCCCCCGAATGATGTCTTCTCTTAATACATCAGCGATTTGCTGCCAAAGAGTTTTTCTTTGTATTGATGCCTTCCTGGTATAATCCATTCATTCTTCCTTTCAGATTTTTGCAGTTTTTTATAAAAAGAACAGGCTGATCCCCACAATTACTGCCAGTGTAATGGCCAGAGCCGGCCAGAGTGCCCAGAATGCCCCCAAAACCATAGCCAGATAATCTCCCTTTTCAAAAACAATGTTCTGGTCACTCATCTGCTTTTTAAATTCCAGGAACTTTTTATCCTGTTCTTCCAACTGTCTTCCTCGTTTGCTGTATCCTCCAAAAAAGCTCATGCTAATTCCTTTCTGATTTTATGAATCCTTTTCTACTCCGAGTGGATTATGACAGGCTACAAAATGTCCCGGTCTCATTTCCACAAGTTCCGGTGTAATATGCTTACAGATTTCTGTACAGTATTTACATCTTGTATGGAACTTACATCCTTTCGGCGGATGAACCGGACTTGGGATATCTCCTTCAAGCGGGATCATCTCTCTGTTAGAATCTACGTCTGTCGTCGGAATTGCTGATAACAGCGCTTCTGTATATGGATGTGTAGGGTGATCAAACATTTCCTGTGACTCTGCAAGCTCTACGATGTTTCCAAGGTACATAACACCAATTCGGTCACTGATATATTTTACAACACTCAAACCATGTGAAATAAATAAGTATGCAAGATTGTCTTCGCTTCCGAGATCTTTCAGAAGGTTGACGATCTGCGACTGAATGGAAACGTCAAGTGCGGAAACCGCCTCATCGCAGACTACGAATCTTGGTTTCAATGCAAGTGCACGTGCAATACCGATTCTCTGTCTCTGTCCACCGGAGAACTGATGTGGATAACGATGGATCATATATGGTGCAAGTCCACATTTTTCCATGACTTCCATAACATACGCCTGCATTTTTTCATCATTTTTCTTAAAAATGCCATGTGCAAGAAGACCTTCTCCGATGATCTGTCCAACTGTCATACGTGGATTCAGTGATGAGTATGGATCCTGGAAGATCATCTGCATATCTTTACGAAGGAAACGCATTTCTTGTGTTTTCAGTCTCGCAAGATCTACTCCATTATCACGGTATGATTCGTATTTTGTAAAAGCTTCATCATTTTTATATTTGCTGCGGAGTTCTTCTAACTTCTTCTCCGCTTTTTCAAGTTCCACTTTCTTCTCTGCGATTTCTTTTGTCTTATCGACACCTTCCATCTGGTTTTCTTCATTTAAACCGCTGATCACTCTGGCAACTTTGAATTTTTCAAGCAGTAACTGTTCTGCTTCTTTTGTGTCATCTAAGCTATAGAATCCACCAATGATCTGAACAAGATTCAGGAATTCCATATTACATTTCTTCTGGATATTTTCATATTCGGCCTGTTTCTGGAATTTTTCCGCAGAATCTTCCATTTTTTCATATTCCGCTTTTAATGCTTCTGCCTTCGCTTCTAATTCGGCAATTTTCTTTTTACCAGAAGAAATATTTTTGATTGTTTCGTCTACATAAAGCGGTGCCATATCGGTAAGAGTTCTGCCGTAATACATTGTCTTACCTTCTGTCTGTTTGTAGATCTGAAGTAAAGTTCTTCCAAATGTTGATTTTCCACATCCGGATTCTCCAACAAGACCAACTGTTTCTCCTTCATAAATATTCAAAGTAATTCCGTCATTGGCTCTTACATACTCCTGCTCTTTCTGGAATAACTTTGTTTTCTTAAGTGGAAACCACTGTTTCAGATCCGTGACCTTCAAAAGCACTTTCTTTTCATCATTATTTGGCATGGCGTGCCTCCTTATCCGGGTAGAAACAACGAATCAAGTGATTGTCTTCTGCCAACTCTAATTTTGGTTCTTCATTCATACATTTCTCTGTTGCATATTTACAACGCGGAGCAAATTTACATCCCTTCGGAAGATTGAGCGGATGAGGTACTGCTCCCGGAATTGCCTCAAGTCTTGCTCCGACCGGTGTATCCAGACGTGGAATTGAAGTCATAAGTCCTTCCGTATATGGATGTGAACAGGTTGTTTCTTTTGCAAAGATAGTTCTTGCTTTACACATTTCCACAACCTGACCGCAATACATAACTGCCACTTCATCTGCCATCTGGTTGATAACTCCAAGGTCATGTGTAATGAACAGAATAGAGGTCCCTTTTTCCTTTTTCAGTTCATTCATCAGCTTTAAGATCTGTGCCTGAATGGTAACGTCCAAAGCAGTAGTCGGTTCGTCAGCGATCAGAAGACTTGGTTCGCAGGCAAGAGCCATGGCGATCATAACTCTCTGACGCATTCCACCTGACAGCTGATGCGGGAACTGTTTCATAACAGATTCCGGATTCGGGATCTTAACAGCTTTTAACATTTCAAGTGATTTCTCACTTGCTTCTTTTTTTGTGATTTTCTGATGGGTTAAATAAACTTCATTTAACTGTTTTTCGATCGTATATACCGGGTTCAAACTTGTCATCGGTTCCTGGAAAATAACGGAAATCTCATTTCCACGAATCTGGTACATATCATTGATTGTACACTCCGCAAGATTTCTTCCCTTGAAAGTAATTGTACCGCTGTCGATATATCCGTTTCCATCCAAAAGTTTTAAGATACTCATTGCCGATACACTCTTTCCACTTCCGGATTCTCCTACGATACCTAATGTTTTCCCAGGCTCTACTCGATAGGAAACACCGTTGACCGCTTTTACAATTCCTTTTTTTGTCTTAAAAAATGTATGTAGATCATCTACTTCCAATAAATATGCCATCGTTATTCCTACCTTTCATTTGCTTTCGGGTCAACTGCTCTACGAAGTCCGTCACCAAACAAGTTGATACTTACAGTACAAAGTCCTAATACAACTGACGGGAATACCCATCTCCACCAGTACTGTGAGATAACTTCTGAAGAACGACAGTTGTTCAGCATATTTCCCCATGAAGGAATTGGCTCTGCAACACCGAATCCTAAGAATGATAATCCGGATTCTGTCAGCATACAGGTTGCAAATGAGATTGTTGCCTGTACGATAATGATCGTCATTACGTTCGGTACGATATGACGGAAAATAATATTCTTTTCTTTTACACCCAGTGCTTTTGCAGCGACAACGAATTCTTTGTTACGTTCTGCAAGCACCTGTGCACGGACAAGACCTGCGATACCGGTCCATCCGAGGAAACCGAGGATCAACATGATCATGATGATTCTTCCGACATCAGATACTTTATTTCCGATCAAAGCAGAAAGGATCAGTGCCAGCGGGATAAACGGAAGGGATCCGACAACCTCTGCCAGACGCATAAGAAGGATATCCACAGTTCCACCGTAGTATCCGGAAATACCCCCTACTAAGATACCGATCGCGAACTGGATGATAACAGCGATGAATCCGACTGTCATAGTCATCTGTCCACCCTTTAAGATACGGTAGAATACGTTTCTTCCAAGATTATCTGTTCCAAGTAAGTAACCTTTCAGTCCCCATGTCACAACAGAGCCGTCTTCTTTGATAATACAGTTCTGATAATAGCCGGAAGCTAATTTTGCAATATTGGTTGCCTTAGCAGGAACCTTTGCCTGATTATTTTCATTTCCGCCCCAGGCTACTGCGTTTCCATCTTCTGTCACAACAACAAGATGGTTACGTCCACCTGAAATATCCACTACTTTGCCCTGCACTTCTTCCGGTACGGAGAAAATATGGTTGTGATTGTTTCCCCAGACTTTTACAGTACCATCTTTTAATACAGCTGCTGCTGCTTTATCTGTTAAAGCGATTTTTTCTACTTTTCCCTGAATCTCTTCCGGTACATTATCTAAAGCAGTTTCTTTCTTTGCAAGCGAGATGACTTTTCCATCCTTTGTAAGGGCAATGGCTGTCTGAATATTTGCTTTTACTTCTTTAACTTTTTCGTCCTTTACATTAGCTGTAGAAATATCAACTGCACTTGTATTTCCCCATGAAACAACTTTTCCGTCTTCTGTTACAACAACGGATACCTGATATCCTGCTTCAATGTCAGCAATCTTTTTGCCTTTCAGTTCCGGCGGAATCACATTAAGACCCATTCGGTTGAAGCCCCAGGTGTATAAGTTACCTTTATCGTTGATTGCCAGCACGTGGTCCTGACCAACTGCGATATCAACAACTTTTCCCATATCAGCCGGAATTTTTTTCAGGTTTTTCGTTAACTGTCCCCACTCATAAACGTAACCGTCTTTGTCTACTCCTACACCATATGTCGGACCAAATTCAATCACTTCGGCATTGTCTTTTAAATCTGACGGAACCGAAAGGAATGAAAATCCCGGTGCGATATTTTTCTGTGTTGGATCCTGATAGTTTAAATCCTGGTGAAACCAGATCGGAAGGATGAAGCACATTGCAAAAATTGATACAAATACGATCAATCCTCCCATAGCCAGTTTGTTTTCCAGCAGATTTTTTATAATCGTACGAAAAGGACTTTGCATCTGTTCTTCTTCAAGAACGGAACGCTGCTCTTTTTCTTTCTTCTTTCCAAATAACATTTGTCTTCCTCCTAATCGAGTTTAATTCTTGGATCAACGATACAGTAACATAAGTCTGTGATCAGGTTTGCAGCAAGTCCTAACAAAATGTAAAACATCTGCATGGACAGTGCGACTGTATAGTCATGCTGGTTCAAGGAATCGATCAGAAGTTTTCCGACACCTTTCCATGAGAACAGAGTCTCAATGATAACCGCTCCACCAAAGATACCTACGATAGAGCCTACGATCCAGCCTGTGATCGGGATCATCGCGTTACGGAACGCATGTTTGTAAATAACAGTTTTTTCTTTCAGACCTTTGGCACGGGCTGTTCTTACATAATCCATAGATAATGCATCAAGAAGAGCTCCTCTGACATAACGGATCAGACCACCGATACCTGTCAGACATACAATAATAGGAAGTGCCATATGATATAAATAATCTAAGAATGCACGGAAGCCTGTAAAATTTGCACCCGTTGTGACCATTCCACTGATTGGAAAGATCGGAATTTTAATTGCAAACAGGTAGATAAAGATCAGCGCCGAAATAAATGAAGGAATACTGATACCGATCATAGTTGCTACCTGGAGTGATGTATCAAACACCGTGTCTTTTTTTACCGCACATTTGATTCCCAGCGGAATTCCGATTGCGAAAAGGAAAATATAATATACAACGTTCAGGGCGATTGTATTTTTCATCGGAGGTCCGATCAGTTCTTTAACCGGAATACGATATACGGTAGAGTAACCGAAATCTCCCTGTAAGATATTTCCCATCCAGCTTAAATACTGAACCGGAATCGGTTTATCAAGTCCGAGACGTACTCTTGCCTGTTGATAAAGCATCTCATACTGTTCCGGTGAAACACTCTGCTTTTGTCCCTCGACCATAAGTCTGGCAGGGTCACCAGGTACCATTTTGAAAATACCAAACAGTAAGATGGAAAGCAGGAAGAATACTATAATAATATAACCAAGTCTTTTCAATATGTATTTTGCCATAATGTAGTTTTCTCCTTCTGGATGAAATAGTTATTCCTGAATTATTCATGACATGTGATTCTGTCCGAACCATTACCATAATTTTGTTTTCGTATAAAGAAAAGATACGGGAAGACAGAACATTTTCCTTTGTTCTGTCCTCCCTGTTTTGTCATGCATATCAAAAGTTAATAGAATTGATCTATTCTGATGAATCCTTTATGCTTATTCTTCAAAGTATGCATCTAATACCATTGCTCCCCATCCCACATGAGCTCTAGGAACGAAATTCTTAAGCTTCGGATTGAAGAACATATAAGAAACTCCTGATCCCATTGGAAGACTTGGAAGTTTTTTGTTGTATGCCAGCTGGAATTCTCCATATAATTTTCTAAATCCGTCAATATCTTCAGGATCAACTTTCTGCATCTCTTTACCGATTGCTTTTAATTCCGGATCGGAAATGTAGTTAACATTCCAGCTTCCCATTAAACTCGGATCGTCATCGAAGCAGTTCCAGTAGAAGAGAATTTCCGGAATTCCGATACTACTGTAGAAAATGTTATATTCTGGTTCATCGATACCCTGGCGATTCAAATGGTTGATCATAAGTGCAAAGTCCATAGATGTGTATTTGTATTCCATACCGATCTTTTCTGCTTCCGGTGGGATTACTGTGTTGTAAAGTTTTGAGTAGTCATCTTCACAGCATGCTACTTCAACTTTTAATTTCATCAATTCACCATCTACTTCTTTATAACGGTATTTGTCTGTACCTTCTTTGTACTCTTCACCTTTTTCGTTCAGTGTCCAACCACCATCGATGAGTTCCTGTTTTGCTTTATCAAGGTCATATGAGTAGTGAATCAGTTCAGATTCAATATCATCTTTGATTGCTGCAAAATCTGTTGTAGCATCTGTTGCATAACAGTCTACCACTGTACCGTATCCGCCTGTTAACTGTTTGTTGATTTCATCACGGTCTACGATATAAGCGATTGCACGTCTTACTTCTTCAAACTGTGTCGGTCCAAAGTCACACATATAACGCATCTCGTTGATACGTGTTCCCGGTACAAGACCATAGTTTGCATCTAATTTTCCTTCTTCTACTTTTGTTAAAGCAGCTTCGATCTTTTCTCCTGTACCTGCTGAGTAGAAATCAATTGTTCCTTTTTCAAATTCGTCACGGATTGTTTCATCTGCAACCGGTTTGGAAATAATTGTCTGGATATGTGGTTTTGTTCCATCATATGTTCCAAGGTATTCTTCGTTGATTTCAAGTTCAACAGTTTCAGTTGTAAGGTCAACACTCTTTAATTTGTAAGGTCCGCATACAACCGGTGCTTTGTAACGAAATCCTTTATCCGGATCAAGCAAGGTTTCTCTGATGAGATCTTCTGTAAATCCATCTGTAAGGTATGCTCCGTTTCCATCATCTTTCACGTCGCATCCAGGAGCGATTGCTGCAAGCGGTTCCGGTCCATAGGCAACATTTGCCATCTCATAATAGTTCGGAAGCTGATCTGCACTGATTGTCATAGAAAATTCGTAATCCCCAAGAAGGTTAACACCTGCGAATTCTTTTGTTGTTCCCTGTACATGATCGTTGTATCCAACTAAAGCCCATCCGTATGTTGCATCACCTTCACAGGCTGCAAATTCCGGAGAAGAATGAAGCAGAAGACTGAATACATAATCTTTTGCTGTGATCGGAGAACCGTCACTCCATTTCAGGTTATCATTGATTTCAAAACGGTATGTCTTGCTTCCGTCATCGTTTTCGATTACTTCGTGATCTTTAACAACAACCGGGTCCCAATCAAGAACATAATCACGATTGTAATCAGCGAGGGCGTAACCACTCATCAATCCAATAAATCCGGAGTTTGTTGCATTGTTTGACCATCCGCCGTACATATCCGGTGATAAGGTACCTGGTGAGATCGCAACTACAACCTGTCCTCCTATAGGTGCATCTTCCGGCGGTGCACTCTGCATGTCCTCGGTTACCTCAACTCCAACCTGTTTGCTTTCACCATCATCCTGATTATTCTGGTTCTTGCTGGAAGCTCCTCCACCGCCACAGGCTGTGACCGAGAGTACCATGATACCAGCCAGCATGAGGGCTATCATTCTCTTTTTCATTTTGCATTCCTCCATAAATGTAAACTTTGCGTTAAGACAATTATAACATTTTACCAATTAAACATCTATTATCGTTTTCATTTTTGTGCATTTTTGTGGAATACGACGTATTTTTATTGTATACAAAAAAACAAGTCTTTCGTGGACGGATTTTACTACATATATGAACGATATCTGTTTTTCATTCACACACATTCAGATTGTTAACAGTCTACAATTTGTGCATTTTTAACAAATTGTTAAATGTTGACATTTAACTAAAAACAAAAAAAATCTTGTTGCAACAAAATCATTTCAATATCGTTTTTTTATTAAATTAAAAAGTCTATCTGCAGTATCCGGTCCTGTTTTGCCAGTTTGCTTTGATTGATTAACTCCTACAAATGAATTCTTCGAAACTCCTGGCTGCCATTAATAACCTTTGCATCAGTTATTCTATCCATCAATGTAC
>OLOI01000067.1_pt1 | contig 97822 bp, 77 predicted proteins | sample 1672131 | NCBI WGS metagenome assembly OLOI01 (sample SAMEA3136651, study PRJEB25190) | human gut metagenome
GTTAGAGGCCTATTGTTGTACTGCGTATTTGCTTTTTATGAAAGTAACTTAACTTGTGTCACAGTCCCTTTTAATTTTTATTTCTTTTCGACAAAGTACTTTTCGAAGTTCTTTTGATAGTTATGATTAATCCGTTGTTCCATTAACCACCGCATGAAATTCATGTCCTTGTCATAATGGAAAGTTGTTCCATAGCGGCCTTCTTTAATAAGCTTCTCAGCCTGCTTTTTAATTTCATTATTTTTAGCATACTGAAGGAAGGTCTTTTTTGAAACCCCCAGCCATAACTTATAGTTGCTTTCATCTTTGTTTCCATAAATCGTCTCTTGATCTTTTAAGCTATCAAAAACGTAATCTTCAACGGGGAAAGTAGCAAGTTGATAGCCATTTAATGAAACGAAGAAACTACTACGACCTTGGCGAGGATTAAGGTCAAATACCTTGAATTGGCCATCACGACGGTCATATTTCAAATCAAAGTTAACAAATCCAGTAAATTCAATACTTTCAAGGAAATTCTTGATATTGTCATAAATTTGTTGATCATATGCTGGCATAATCGCAACGTAATTACCAACATTTGCTGGATTGCAATCTTCAAGTAGCGGGTGACCGAGACACATCATCTTTACCTTATGATCTTTACCAACGTAACAATTGATGGTCCGCATATTACTATCATCACCAGGGATAAATTCTTGTAAAACGAGGTCGCCATTGTATGGACTATGCTCATAGATAATCTCCAGAACTTCCGCTAATCTTTCTGGTGTCTTAATAATATAAGCCTTTTCATACCCTTCAAAGTTTCCCTTATGCCATTGCACCGCATCAGCAGCCTTCAAAGCAATTGGAAATTTAAATGGTGATTTATAGTTCTTATAATCAAGGTCTGGTTTTAAAATATCGGTTTTAGGGTAAGGCAAACCATACTTTTCGCAGACATTGTAGAACTTCTCTTTATCCGTTAATGTTGCTACTTCATCATAATCAGCATACGGGCAGAACATGTGCTGCGAAAGTTCTTTACGATTTTTCGCAACTAATTCAGTATAGTCATCTCCACAACTAATTAAAACGGTCTTCTTGCCTTGCTTAGCAAACTCATCTGCCGCTTTAATTAATACCTTCGTAAACACTTCCGGTGATTGTAATTGTTCATTATAATGCAACTCGACAATTTTTGAATAACGGGTTGGTGCCAATGGTTGGCGAGCATATAATTGCGACTTAATCCCATATTTTTCATACATCGACCGCGCCATTCCGTAAGCATTGAAATCACTACCTAGAATCAATGGAACAAAAGGTTGTTCACTCATTAGATTCCCACTCCTCTTTATCTTTCTAAATCATTAATATAATCACGTGCAATCTTCACATCAGTTAGGTAAGGGACATCTTCACCATTAATCTTCTGGTAAGGATCTTCACCCTTCCCTGCAAGGACTACAATATCATCATTTCCACTACCGTCAATTGCCTTTTTGATCGCCGTTTCGCGGTCCATTTCAAATTGAATATGTTTAACCTTATCATGATCAATATAAGAATCTATTTCCCGGGCAATAGTCATCGGATCTTCAAACCCGGGATCATCAGTCGTCAAAATTACCTCATCTGGTTGTTCTTCAGTTAAAGCTTTTCCAAACCCTGGACGGCGCGAAATGCCTTTATCACCGGTTGCTCCTAAGACAACTGTTACTTTACCAGCATTAGTTTGTCGTTTTAAGAATGCCAAGAGTCGCTTCAAGCTAGCGTAATTATGGGCATAATCAACATAAATTGTTCCATGAGTATTACTGTTAATCATTTCCATTCGACCACGGATGTGAACATGATTCAATGTTTCTACAGCATCGTTAGCACTCGCCCCAGCTAACCCACTGGCAATGATTGCAGCGACCGCATTTCCTTCATTATAATCTCCAGGGACACTCGTTTTATAACGGCCATCTAAGTTCAACTGCTTTGCTTTCTCAGTTAAGGCGGTCAACTCAAATTCACTTTCATGAAGATCTTCTAAATCATTTCGATATTCAAAATCTATTTGGGCATTGTCAGGTAATTCGATGTTTGCTCCTCGCCGTGCAAATAAGAAAATGTCTTCTGGTTGTGTGGTTGCCTTAGCAGTGTAATAAACATCAGTAAACTTTTCAGTTTCTGCATTGATTAAGCATTTAGCAGAATTTACTAATAATTGTTCCTTACAGTGAAGATAATCAGCAAAAGTTGGGTGCTCATTTCGTCCGATATGATCTGGCGAGATGTTTAAGAAAATTCCAACATCATACTTTAAACCATAAATCCGGTTTTTCTTGTATGCTTGCGATGATACTTCCATTACTAAGTGCGTCATTCCATTATCAACGGCAGCGCGCATATCATGGAAAAGGTCTAAGGATTCAGGAGTAGTCAAATCAGATTTAAATTCATCTTCCGGCTTATTGCCTAAAATCCGATCAAGCGTTGAAAAAAGGGCAATATGATTAGCAGTACTTTGGGCTAAAATATGGTCAGCAAAATAAGCCGTTGTTGTTTTGCCTTTTGTTCCTGTAATTGCAATAATGAACAAATCATTTTGTGGATAGTCATAAAATGCTGCCCCCAGTAAAGACATTGCTTTTTGTTCGTCGTTCACGATAATAGCTGGCAATCCTTCGCCTTCTGGATATTCTTTTTCAGCCACATACGCAATCGCACCTTTTTCTTTAGCGGATGCTAGGTATTTAGGCAAAAAATTTCCTTTACAAAAGAATAAAGTTCCTGATTTTACCTTCCGTGAATCATAGGACACGCTAGTTGCGGTAAAATCAGTCAAATTACTAACATGATCCAATAAATGGTGCTCGCACAATAATGCTAAAGCAGGTGTAATATGCAATTCCATCTTGCAAATGACTCTCCTTCAATCTAATCTGCCCTATATTATTTCATTTTTTATCATAAAAATAAATAAGGGTTATCAATTAACAAAAAAGGAGACTTAGAAGAGTCCTACCCTTCGCCAGCCTCCTTTAATATTTTTCTATACTTCTGTTGTAGCCGCTTTTTGTGCGCGGTCAATTCCCGATTCATCAGGTTTGAAGTTATCAATGAAATATAACTTATACCACGTTAAGAAGGTGTAGATTGTCCAAATCTTACGACGACCATCCACCTTGCCTTCGAAGTTATCATCGGCAAGTTTTAGAAGCTTTTCTTGATCAAAGAACTCTTTTACGAAGTCTTGTTCAAATAATTCACGTACTTCTTGGTAATACTTCTTTTCTCGAAGCCATGCACGGACTGGAGTTGGGAAGCCCATCTTAGGCCGCGTAGCCCATTCTTCCGGTAAATGCCGATTAGCAGCCATCCGGAATGCCCACTTTGTATCCTTATAGTTAAAGAGGTACTTAGTTGGTGTCGTTTCAGCTACTTTCATTACCTCTTTGTCAAGAAGTGGTACCCGGATTTCAACAGAGTTAGCCATACTCATCTTATCTGCCTTTAAACAAATATCGCCAGGCATGAAACGGTGTAAGTCAACATATTGCTTCTTTGCGACTTCATCGATATCTTTATCTTCCATCTTATCAAAAAGTGGATTAAGAATGTCGGCAATACTTGGTCCGCAATCAAATTCTGGTTGCAAGTAGTCAGCGGCTTCTTCAGGACTAAAGATGTATGCTTGACCAATAAAAGTATCCCGTGCTGGCGCTAAGTTGCGATACATATGCTCTTGGCCGTGGAAGTGTTTCCCATCTAACCACTTAGCAAACTTATACCGACGTTCACGAGGCATCTTCTTTAATTGATCAGTTACCCAACGGATAAATTTAACTTTCGTATTAAAACCATAATCAATGTATCCCGCAAACAATTCATCGGCACCTTCACCTGAAAGAAGGGCCTTGTAGCCGTTATCCTTTGCTAACTTGTTCAAGAAGTATAAAGGAACAACAGATGGGTTAGAATCGGGTTCATCTAGGTAGTATTGAATCATTGGGAATGCGTGGAAAGCTTCTTCGTTAGTCAACTTTTCATCAGTATTCTTCAAGCCCATCTTAGCTGCTAATTCACGTGCTTGTTTGGTCTCATCGTAAGTACTATCAAATCCGATTGAGAACGTATTATCTGGACGCATCAAAGCCGTTACTAAACTTGAATCAACCCCTGCGGAAAGGAATGAGCCAACCTTAATTCCTTTATCTGCAAAGGTATGTGCCTTAACAGAATTCTTAACAACTTCGTCAATCTTGTTAACAGCTTCATCAAACGTCTCGTCTTCTGGCTCAAAGTTTTCGTCCCAGTATTGGGTCATTTCAAACTGACCGTCTTTATAAGTGAAGTAATGCCCCTCTGGAAGACGGTAAACACCCTTAAAGAAAGTTTCTTGAGTAACTGGGTATTGGAATGTCATGTATGGTTTAAGCGCTTCTTTATTAAGTTCCTTCTTAAAGTTAGGATGATCAAGAAATGCCTTAATTTCAGACCCAACAAAGAAAGTACCGTTCATTTTAGCGTAATACAATGGTTTAATTCCAAAATGGTCACGGGCACCGAACATTTCTTTAGTCTTAAAATCCCAGATAACAAAGCCAAACATTCCGCGCAGCTTGTTAACAACATCCTTGCCCCATTCTTCATATCCGTGCAAGATTACTTCAGTATCGGCATGTGTCTTAAATGTGTGACCCTTACTGATTAATTCTTCACGTAATTCTTCAAAATTGTAAATTTCACCGTTGAATTCAATGGCTTTTGAGCTATCTTCATTAAAGATTGGTTGATTACCAGACTTAACATCAATAAAACTCAAGCGCCGGAAGCCAAGTGCTACATCATCATCCACATATTGACCTTCCGCATCAGGTCCCCGGTGAATAATCCGGTCCTTCATTTTTTTGATTAATTGGTCTTTAATTTGTGGTTTTTCATTATCAACAAATGCAACAATCCCACACATTATAAATTTCCTCTTCTTTCTCTTAAATTCACGGATCACAAAATAGTTATTTAAAATTCGTTATTAAAACTCGAACCTAAATTATACCATATAATGCCAAACTCAAGTACATTATCCCTTTGCTTTAAGAAAATCATAATAAAATCTGGAGAGCGGAGTCATTACTCTGTTTCTCCAGATTTTATTTCCCGGGAAATTTTATTTACGATCCTTCTTGGAAAACTTCCCCTGACGGACGTAAACACTCAAGATTGCAATATCAGCGGGGTTAACTCCACTAATTCGTGAAGCTTGGGCTAAAGTTTCTGGACGAATCTTTTCAAGCTTTTGACGTCCTTCAGTTGCTAGACCATCAATATCACCATAATCGATATCATCTGGAATCCGTTTAGCTTCCATCCGTTTCATCCGTTCAACCTTAACTTCCTCTTTCTTGATGTAACCAGCATATTTCAATTGAATTTCAACCTGCTCAATCACATGACGATCAAGTTCCTGTTCTGGTGCTGGAATGAATTCGGCCAACGTTTGATAATCGAAGTATGGTCGCTTCAAGAGGTCAGCTGCCGCAATTCCATCTTTTAAGCGATTATCCCCGTGCGCTTCAATAAATTCGTTAACCTTATCATCGCTTGGCTTGAGCTTAATTTCTTCTAATCGTTTGATTTCAGCTGCGACTTGGCGCTTCTTCTCTTCCATTTTAGCAAGCCGCTCATCACTAACTAAGCCAACATTATGACCCATTTCCATTAACCGGAAATCAGCATTATCATGACGTAAAATTAGCCGATATTCTGCCCGACTTGTAAGTAAACGGTAAGGTTCTTTCGTTCCCTTTGTTACTAGGTCGTCGATCATCACACCAATATATGCATCCGAACGCTTAAGGACAAATGGTTCCTTGCCTTGTGCCCGTAATCCTGCATTAATCCCTGCAATTAATCCTTGCCCCGCTGCTTCTTCATAACCTGAAGAACCGTTTGTTTGGCCTGCAGTATAGAGATTCTTAATGATCTTGGTTTCCAAGGTTGGGTGAAGTTGGTACGGCGCAACTACATCGTATTCAATTGCATATCCAGGACGCATCATTTCTGCATTTTCTAACCCCTTAATTGAGTGCACAATCTTTTGTTGGATTTCTTCTGGCATTGATGTCGAAATTCCGTCAAGGTAATATTCATCCGTATCCCGGCCTTCTGGTTCAAGGAAAACTTGGTGCCGCGGTTTATCAGCAAAACGAACAATCTTATCTTCAATTGAAGGACAGTAGCGTGGCCCAACACCCTTGATAACACCAGAGAACATTGGAGCCCGGCTAAGATTTTCCCGAATAATGGCATGGGTCCCTTCATTTGTATAAGTTAACCAACAAGATAATTGTTCGCTAATTGGAATATAGGCACTATCAGGAGTATCAAAACTAAAGTGATGTGGTTCCTCATCCCCGGGTTGTTCTTCCGTTACACTATAGTCGATTGTCTTTCCATTAACCCGTGGTGGCGTTCCCGTCTTAAAACGCTCAAGATCAAAGCCAAGTTCTTCAAGGTTTTCCGAAAGTTTTACCGCTGACTTAGAGTTATTTGGACCAGATTCATACTGTAATTCACCAATAATGATCTTTCCGCGCGCTGCAGTTCCAACAGTTAGTACAACCGTCTTAGCGTGGTAACGAGCTCCTGTATTAGTAATAACACCTTTGCAGACACCATCTTCAACAATTAACTGGTCAACAGTTGCTTGACGGAGAGTAAGGTTAGGTTCTTCCTCAATTGTCTGCTTCATTGCACGGTGATAAGCATGTTTATCTGCTTGAGCTCGTAATGCACGGACAGCGGGACCCTTACCGGTATTTAACATCCGCATTTGAACATAGGTCTTATCAATGTTATGGCCCATTTCACCACCAAGAGCATCAATTTCGCGGACCACGATTCCTTTTGCCGGACCACCAACAGAGGGGTTACATGGCATAAAAGCAACCATTTCAAGATTAATTGTTACCAACAAGGTCTTATTTCCCATCCGGGCTGCGGCAAGGGCGGCCTCGCTTCCGGCATGACCCGCCCCGACAACAATTACATCGTATGATCCCGCTTCGTATTGAACGGCATCAGATGTTTGCAATGCTTCTGAACTCTTCATTCTTCTATTCCCTACTTTCCTAAACAGAATTGACTAAATAACTGGTCAAGCAACTCATCTTGGTAACTATCCCCAGTAATTTCACCTAATAATTCCCAACACCGGGTCATATCAATTTGAACCAGGTCTACCGGCATTCCATCATTAATTCCTTTTAAGACATCGCTTAAAGCATCATTAGCTTGGTGAAGTAAGCCAATGTGCCGAGCATTTGTAACCATTACATTATTCTGGTTGCTTTCAATCCCCTTGTTGAAGAACATGTGACCAATCTGTTCACCAAGTTGATCCATTCCTTCATGATTAACGATTGAAGTTTCAATAACAGCACTCTTGCCAGCTAGTGATTTCAATTCCTCTAAATCAACCTTGCGTGGAAGATCCGTCTTATTTAAGATGATGATCCGCTGCTTATCCTTGGTTGCTTCAAGTAATTGGCGATCCTCGTCAGTTAATTCATTTGAACTATCAATCAAGAGAAGTACTAAGTCAGCGGCGCCCAAAGCTTTGCGACTCCGCTCTACCCCGATCTTTTCAACTTGGTCATTTGTATCGCGGATTCCTGCTGTATCAATTAACTTCAATGGCACCCCGTTGACATTGACATATTCTTCAATTACGTCCCGGGTTGTCCCAGCAACGTTTGTAACGATCGCCTTGTCTTCGTGAAGCAAGGAATTCAATAAGCTTGATTTACCAACATTTGGCTGCCCGATGATAGCCGTTGCTAAACCATCTCGCAAAACCTTTCCTTGCTTAGCTGTTTTAAGAAGGCCTTGGATTCGTTGTTGAATGTCCTCTGCTTTTTCTTTTAAGAGTTTCGTCGTCATTTCTTCAACAGCATCATATTCTGGATAATCAATATTAACCTCTACCTGTGCTAATACATCCAAAATGTCTTGTCGCAAATTACGAATTAACCGCGACAAATCACCATCAAGTTGGTTTAATGCAACCTTCATCGATTTATCTGTCTTTGCACGAATTAGATCCATTACTGCTTCTGATTGGGATAAATCGAGACGACCATTTAAGAAGGCTCGTTTAGTAAATTCACCTGGTTCTGCCATCCGGGCGCCAAAGCTCAGTACCAATTGCAGAATACGGTTAGTTGCTAACAATCCCCCGTGACAGTTAATTTCAATCACGTCTTCACGCGTATAAGTGTGAGGCGCGTGCATTACTGAAACCATCACTTCATCAACTTCCTGATCCGTATCAGGGTCAACAATATGACCATAGTTAATGGTATGAGTTGCTACTTTGGCGAGATCTTTTCCTTTGTAGATCCGTTGAGCAACTTTCACCGCATCATCCCCACTAATTCGGATAATGGAAATTCCACCTTCACCAACCGGTGTCGAAATTGCTGCAATCGTATCATTCTCGCTATTTGCCATCGCTACTTTACTCCTTTCTAACAAAAAAAGTGCTAGTCCATGCATAGTAATAAAAATATCACTAACATGGTCAAAGCACTTTCACTACTTTAACGAATATTAAATTTATAACCGCTCATATTCTAAGATCATTACCAGAAATTGTCAACAAATAAGTTAGTCCTTAGGCGCAATCACGATACTCCGGTAAGGTTCCCGACCGTGGGAGTATGTTTTTACGTGGTGATTATTCTCAAGTTCATGGTGAATTTGTTTCCGTTCGCGGGCGGGCATCGGGTCCATAAAAACTGCTTTCCCACTTGCAACTACTTCCATCGCCGCCTTTTGCGCTAGGTTGTGAACTGCTTCTTGACGCCGTTCACGATAATTGGAAGTATCAAGTTCAACATTTACTTTTGCCGCTCCATGATAATCCATGAATATATTACTAAGCTGTTCCATCGCGTTGATCCGGCGACCGTGCTTACCGATCACCCGTCCATTTTCCTCAGTTTGGAGATTAATTTTGAGATCATGAGCTTCTAAATTAATAATCCGCGGTTCAACAGCAATACCTAATTCCTTAAATACTGTCCTTAGATACTCAACCAATTCTTTACTAGTTGCTTGAACCTTTTTAAGATTGGCTTGTTGCCGCCGCTTGATTTCAGCAGGATCGAGCTCATCTTCAGCGGAATTTAAGCTTGCAGGCTTTTGTTCTGGCTCTTTTGCAGGTTGCTCATCTTTTTCTTCCAGTGAGGGCATCGCAATTTCTTTATCTTTTATTACTGCATCCACTTGCGCTTGGCGTCGTCCAATTCCTAGAAAACCGTGCTGCGGCTGTTGAAGAACCGCAAATTCAATCGTTTGATTAACAGTTGGCTTCAATTGTGTACGGGCCTTTTCTTTTGCTTCTTCAATTGTTGTTCCAGTAAAAACTGCCATTGATTATATTCCTTCTTTGAAAGTTAATAAACAGATTTATTTTAAAGAAAAAATATTAACCATGCAATAGCGGTCTTTCTAGTCTACAAAAAAGATTTCCACGACCAGATGAATTATTCATCCAACCTATGAAAATCTTACACTAACCTTTCTAGTTAACCAAAACTAGCATTATTCTTCTTTAATTTTAAAGTCCTTATCTTTTAAGAAAACCAAACTGTCATATAAGCTAACACCATGTCCATATTCTTTTTGATCAGTTAGTAAGCCAACTAGAACTCTATCAATAAAGATATAATTATCAAATACAGTTACCATACGCTTAAAGTTTGGCTGATAAGCAAGTAAACAGCTTTGGAAATTTGGTAAATACATTTTTACTGTTCCTAATGAAATAACGGACTCTAAATTATAGTCTAATGCCTTAAAAGTAATAAGGTTAGTCTCAGAATCCGGCTTAGAATAATCATCCATATCAATCATATATTTACGATAAAAACTATACATAGATTTATTTTCTTGCTTTTTTGGCAAGATATCAAAAAAGTCCTCAAGTCTCATTATCTTTCCTCCCTTTGTCTTAAAAACTAGTACTTACGGTTTAATAATGGGCCAAAAAGAAATATAAGAATCATATAAGGCCAATTTTGGGGATCGAGCATAGACAAAATTATGATAGGCGTAACAACTATACAAAGAGCTATAATGACAACCTTTTTAGTAATTTTCCACGATTTTGGCTCATCACGTTTTTGTACATAGCGTTTTCTGTTTTGCCGTTCATTCATTTTAATCACTCCTTTGCATTGTAAGAAGAAATGAGCAAAACAAATTAGTTTTAAATAATCTAGAAAGTTAGTATTTTCAACAAGCTATTAATATCATTTTCGATTGGGAGCAGCATAAGTTAAAAACAGTGGTTTCAGTTAATTCTGGAAAAGATTATAAATCATTAGAAAAAGGAAATATTCCAGTATATGGTACAGGAGGATATATTACATCTGTTTCTAAGTCCTTATCTAATCAAGATGCAGTTGGACTTGGCCGAAAGGGAACAATCAATAAACCATATATTCTAAAAGCACCTTTTTGGACTGTTGATACTCTATTCTATCTAACGCTTAAACCGGAAAATATTTTAACTTTTATTTATTCATTAATTCAAAAGATAAATTGGTTAAAGTATGATGAATCAACAGGTTTACCAAGTCTTTCAAAAAAGAATATAGAAAATGTTCTAGTATATTTGACAAAATTAGATGAACAACAAAAAATAGGAAAATTAATTGTAAAGTTAGATAAACTTATCACTCTCCAGCAACGAAAATTGGAGCTTCTTAAAGAGATAAAAAAAGGATTATTACAAAAAATGTTTGCTGATAAAAGTAATTTTCCTATTTTACGTTTTGAAGGTTTTCATGCTGAATGGGAGCAGCGTAAGTTGGGGGAAGTTATAGAGTTAGAAGATAATAAAAGAAAACCAGTTAAAGCTTCTAAACGAATTCCAGGGAATATACCATACTATGGTGCAAATGGAATTCAAGATTATGTTAAGGGATATACCCATACAGGTGAGCATGTCCTCGTTGCAGAAGATGGTGCAAATAGTATTTCTAATTACCCTGTTTATTTCATTTGTTCTCCAAGTTGGATTAATAATCATTCACACGTTTTAACAGGTAAAGGGTCAATAATTTCGAATAAATTTTTAACATACAATTTGAAAACTGTACCTTATGCTAATTATTTGGTTGGGAGTGGAAGATATAAATTAAATGCCGAGACCTTAAAGATAATACCAATAAAGTTACCATTACTAACTGAACAAAATTATATTGGTAGCACTTTGTCAAAAATAGATAAACTCATCACTCTCCAGCATCAAAGACTCTCAAAATTAAATGAAATTAAAAAATCACTTTTACAACAAATGTTTATTTAGGAGGAAAAACTTATGCTAGACAATGAAGCAATAAAAGTATTTAACGAATACACAAACAACACAGAACTCAGTGACTATTTTGATAAATTTTTAACCCAATTAAATAATTCTCAAGTATTTACAGTACAATATTCTGATCTTAATGGCACAAATACTTCAAAGCTTAACTGGTGGAATAATATTTTCTACCTTTCAGACAGCCAAACTAACTTCAAAAATTATAATGCTGGCAAACAAAAACAAATGAGTAAAATAATTGCTAGCATTCTTGATAATCTTAACGAAGTAAACTAATTGGAGATCCTTATGCAACAAGAACTACAAATGGAAGCCAAGCTCATCCAACAATTAACTCGTGATGAATCTCAGTGGACATTACGTGAAGATCTTAAAAATGAAGATGACCTTTGGGATAATTTCTTTAAAATATTACAGAATAATAACCGCAGCAAGCTTAATGATATCCCATTAACAGAAAACGAAAAGGCAAGTATTAAGGCAAAAATCAATCACTCTACCTTTTTCAAGGCAGCACAAGATTTTACTGGAGCAAATGGGCAATATCGTGTAGAATTTCAACGCGATGATACCACCTTAGGAACGGTAAGTTTATTGGTCATTAATCATACTAATATCGCTGGAGGTACTTCAGTCTATGAGGTTGTTCATCAAATCCAATTAGGGCGGCGTCAAGATTTGGATAATGACCGTCGTGGAGATGTCACGTTACTTATTAACGGACTTCCCGTAATCCATATTGAGCTTAAAACACCTAAACGTTCTTTTTTACAAGCCTTTAACCAGATCCAGAAATACATCACTGAACAAAAATTTAATGGGATCTACTCCAATATTCAGATGTTTGTCGTTACCAATGGAACAGATACTAAATATGTCGCCGCTGACCAGCATCTTCGAGAAAAGTTCTTGAGTGGTTGGGTTGATAAGGATAATAATCCTGTACGAAATTACCTTGACTTTGCAAAGGATGTTTTATCAATCCCCACAGCTCATCATATGGTAGCTGATTACTCGGTATTGGATAGTAAGCAAAAGCATATTATCTTACTCCGTCCTTATCAAATTCACGCAATTGAAGCTATTTTTGAAGCTTCAGGAAAACAACAGTCTGGTTTTATTTGGCATACAACTGGTTCAGGAAAAACACTAACCTCTTATCGAGTTGCACATAACCTTTTAAGTATCCCTTCACTTGAAAAAGTGATTTTCCTCATTGATCGAAAAGACTTAGACAATCAAACTACCCAAGCTTTTCAAGCATATGCTAATAACGATTCGATTGATGTAGATGAAACTGAAAGTACCATCAATCTTGCTAAGAAGTTAACTAGTAGCAATAGAACTGTTTTAGTGACTACTCGTCAAAAATTACAGCATCTTTTTAAGTGGCAGGCTGATGATCGCAATGAAGCAATGTTTGAGCGATTAAAAAATCTTAAATTAGCTTTTATTGTCGATGAATGTCACCGGACTATTTCACCTATGAGCAAGATGAGTATAGATAAATTTTTTAACATTCAACCTCTTTGGTATGGATTTACGGGAACACCAATCTTTCCACAAAATAGTCGTGATGAGAATGGTAAGGCTGCTCGTACAACCAAACAACTTTATGGTCCATGCTTGCATAGCTACACTATCAAAGATGCAATTCGGGATAAAGCAGTCCTCGGATTCCACATTAACGATATGCAGAATGTTTATCAAGATGATAATACAGATGAAGCACAGCTAAAGAAACAGTACATTTCTGACCAGCATATGAATGCTGTTGCCGACAGTATTATTAAATTATCTTACCGAAATTTAGGAATGCAAAATATTAATAACCGTGGCTATACCTATTCTGCTATCCTTACGACTAGCCCAAGAGGAATGCGTCCGATTGATCAGGCTAAACGATATTACGAATTGTTTAGAGATATAAAAGGCGGAAATTCATCGATTGAGGTACCGAAGCGTATTAAAGAAGTTCTTCCAGACTTTCCTAAAGTAGCTATCACTTTTTCGGTAACTGAAAATGAAGATGACTCGGTTAATGACCAAGATTTTATGAAAGACGCTATTAATGACTATAACCATGAATATGGGACTAGCTTTAGTTTGGATGAAGTAGGGGCATATAATAAAAATATCAATGACCGGTTAGCACGGAAAAATGATGCTTATAAGCCTCAGAGTGAACGCCTTGATTTAGTAATCGTTGTCGATCGATTGTTGACAGGATTTGACTCACAGTATCTCTCAACACTATTTGTCGATCGTCCACCAATGAATCCGCAAAATATTATTCAAGCATTCTCAAGAACTAACCGAATTTTTGATCAAGATAAAAAATTCGGAAACATTGTAACTTTCCAGTATCCCCAAAAGTTTAGTGAGGCTATTGATAATGCTCTTCAACTCTATTCTCAAGGAGGGATCGGGGACGTTCTTGCTCCAACCTGGAAAGAGTCAAAAGAAAAGTTTGACCAATCATTCAACGAAATTAATAATTATCTTGACCCTGATGCTGAACAATCAATTCTAGATGCTCCAGAAGAAGAGCAAAAGAATTTCATTAAACAATACCAAGAATTTGATAAAGCCTTTGCTGCTATTCAGACTTATGATGAGTTTGATGATGTCGATCCAGCAGAAACCTATGGATTAACACAAGAAAAGCTTGATTCAATGCAAGGGGTATACGAAACATTAGTCAATCAATTCAAGAAAGAAAAAGATGATGACGATGATGGATTCTTGGATATTGATTATGAGCTAGAATCAGTAATCGATAAATCAGTTAACTATCAATATATTCTCGGCTTGATTCAGTCATATGTTCCTGATGAGGGTGAGTTATTGTCAAGCGGTAATGATCGGGAAACTTCTGAAATTGAGGAATATATTAATGATTTAAGTAAGACTAATAAGCCTTTAGCAAGTATTGTTAGTCAATTATGGCAAAAAATTAAAGCACATCCTGAAAATTATGCTGGACAACGAGTTGATCAATTACTCAACCAAATGATTGATCAAGCCTATCAACAACGGCTAATTGAATTTGCCGATAAGTATAATGTTAGCCTTGATGATCTACGGTTTGTTATTAAAAACTACGATATACACGCGTCAAAACAGGCGGGTGTAAATCAACTACTAAGCAGAGATGCCTTTAAAAAATTCAAGGAAGTAAACGTAGATACTGACTTGAAACGAATGATTGACTGGAAAAAACAGGTTAGGTCTCAACTTGCAGATTTATATATCAACCAAATAGCTCCATTAATTGAGCAATAATAAAGAAATCTCCTACAATTTTTGGTTATAAAATAAATGACTAAAAATTAGTAGGAGGTTTTTTTATGTCACATAAACGATATAGTACTAAGCTATTTCATAAATATTACAAGGAGTGGATCACCCTATATAAAGAAAATGCGGTTAGAAAGGTTACTCTAGATAAATACTATTTAACACATAAAAAATTAATTGAGTTAGCTCCCAATCTTCACCTAAATGAGCTTGACAGGCGTAATTATCAAAAACTAATTAATGAATATGCAGCTAAACATGAAAAGCAAACGACTATGGATTTTCATCATCATTTGAAGGCTGCTATTCTTGATGCCGTTGATGATGGCCTATTAGAGAATGATCCAACTAGGCGAATTATAATTAAAGGACGAACGCCCAAAGTAAAGAAAAAGAAATTTCTGAATATGTATGAACTTCAATGTTTATTAAGAAATTTAGATCTAGGTTCTGAAATTAATTGGGATTGGTTTATTTTATTAGTAGCTAAAACCGGACTGCGCTTTGCAGAGGCTCTAGCGTTAACTCCAAATGATTTTGACTTTGAAAAGCAAGTAATTGTAATTAATAAGTCATGGGATTATAAAGCACCCCATGGCTCATTTCAGAAAACTAAAAATCTTTCATCAAATAGAAAAGTAATGGTTGATTGGAAATTAATGGATCAATTTCGGGTATTAATTAACAAAGAAAAACAGAATTCTCAAGCTCCAATATTTATTGTTGAAGGCAAAAGAGTCTTCAATTCATCGATCAACAAAATCTTAGAGACGCATTGTATTGACTGTAATATCCCTATTATTTCTATTCATGGTCTTCGGCATACACACGCTTCTCTATTGTTATATGAAGGTGTTTCAATTGCTAGTGTTGCTAAGCGCTTAGGACACGCAAATACAACAACTACTCAAGAAACTTACTTGCATATTATCGAAGAATTAGAGAATAAGGATAATGATAAGGTTCTACATACACTCTCACAACTGAGTTAATAAAAATGCCGCTTATGTTAAATAACGAAAAAGTTTTCATTTGCTAACATAAGCGGTATTATAGTTCTAAAAGAATTGTATTTTCGTTGCTGGAGGGTGATAAGAGAATCTAATTTTTTTAATAAAGAGCCTATTACTTTTTGTTCAGATAATTTTTCAGGAAAGTTAACATAAAATGTGTCTAATGCTTTAAAACTTAATGCAGGCATAGTAGTGTTGCTGACAAGTAAATTTAAGCGTTTATTCTCAAAAATTAATAAAAAGTAAAAAAATAAAGTATAAATATTCTTTTTAGGAATAAGTCGAAATAAATTATTAGCTATAACACCGGAATATCCCATACTAATCATTCCTGGATTACCATATCTGACCATAAAAAGGTCATCGGGTTTAATCAGATTGGTACCATGATAATTAATAAATCTAGGTGGCTCATTTGAAGAAACAATATCGCTAATTCGTATAAAACGTATGAGTCCGGGGAGTTTCTGGCTATATTGTTGTTCTACTGGTACTTGGATACCTTGTTTGTACAGAAAAACTTCCCCCAACTTACGCTGCTCCCAATCGTTAGTGAAACCCTTAAAACGCAAATTAGGGGCTTTTTTATTTTGCTCTTTTGTCATTTAAGGTCCTCCTCAAAGTTTTGAATAATGTCGTTGATCCCTTCCATGACATTATCATCTTTTGAAGTTAGTTGTTTTAACATCCCCACTAACTCTTTTTCGTTATCTTTAATCTGCGCATTTACCTCAGTTAATTCTTTAGATACTTGTTTCAAATCAACTTCCGGTTCTGGCTCAAACGTATCTACATAACGTGGAATATTGAGGTTAAAGTCATTTTCTTTAATCTCATCGAAACTAGCTAGGTGCGCATACTTGTCAACGTCTTTACGCTCCTGATAAGTTTTAAGGATCTTCTCAACATCTTCTTCACGAAGTTGGTTTTGATTCTTACCTTTTTCAAAATCCTTAGAAGCGTCAATAAATAGCACGCTGCGATCCTCTTTATCCTTTTTTAAGACCACGATCGTCGTTGGAATAGAAGTACTGTAAAACAAGTTAGCAGGTAATCCAATTACTGCATCAATTGAACCATCCTCTAACAGCTTTTGACGAATCTTACCTTCCTTAGCACCACGGAAAAGTACCCCATGTGGCAATACAATCGCCATTGTTCCTGTATTTTTCAAATGATAAAAGCCATGTAGTAAGAATGCGTAATCTGCTTTTGATTTAGGTGCTAGAACACCATACTTACTAAAACGTGGATCTTCTAAGAAACCAGTAGCAGCTGACCATTTTAATGAGTACGGTGGATTCATAACAACGGCGTCAAAGTTCGTCTTAGCGGATGGTGGCCAATCCGCATCAAGAGTATCCCCATTCCGCAAGTGCTGGTTAGCGGTATCAACGTGGTGCAAAATCATATTCATTCGTGCCAAGTTGTACGTTGATGTATTAATTTCTTGACCATAGTAGATAATTTCATCTTTTCGCTTAGCATACTTCTTAAAGTTCAATAGCAAAGATCCTGATCCCATTGCTGGATCATAAACGGTCATCCCCGCTTCATAATCCTTACCTACAAGCGTGAGACGTGTCAGTAATTCAGATACTTTTTGTGGAGTATAGAATTCACCAGCCTTTTTCCCTGATTCAGATGCAAATTGGCTAATAAGGTATTCATATGCATCCCCTAAGGTATCTCCAGGCGATTTAACAAGTTCTAACCCACTAATAGCTGATAAGACCGAACTAATCGTATCAGCCTGTTTCTGAGCGTTACTTCCAAGACGCCGGGAAAATAAGTCGACATCGTTAAATAATCCTTCAAAAATCTCATTCGTTCCTTCAATCTCTTTGAATGCATCTGCTAAATTCACGATCTGAAATGAATGATCATTGACGTGTTCCATAATCTTCGTAAATGTATTTTCAGGGGCGATAACGTATGAAAATGTGTCCATTAATTCATCGCGTAAATCATCATCTTCTGCATTTTCCTCGTATAATTTTTGGGCTTCATTTAGAGTAGTTTCTTCACGTCCCTCACCAATTTCATCAGCAATTTCGTAAAGCATACTATCTGATAAATACTTGTAAAAGATAATACCAAGTAAATAATTCTTATATTCGTTAGCGTCCATTTTGGAACGCAACGCATCTGCCCCACTAAATAGTGCTGTTGATAATGTAGTATTATTTTCAGCCATTTTCGTTCTCCTTGTCGTTATTCATTTTATTCAAAACATTAAGGACTGATTTGCGTATCAACTGCTTCTTTACTTCTAGCAGTCGCTCATTAATTAAATATTTTCGATACATCTCTCCAATCTCTTTTTGTCTTTGTAAAGGAGGTAATTCAATATTAAAATCTCGTATATTTGATATTGCTAAATGTCTTAAAATTGAACCTTCCATAGCTTGAAACGCTTGGTGTTTAATAGTATTTGATTCATTAAGCAGATAACATAAATACCAATTATTTACCTTTCTAGGATCAATATCTAATTTCATAATACGCTGTGAGATTATCTTTCCATCGCTCTTTTGGGAGACAACAGCTGCTTGATTAGACATCAAATGCATCACAACATCCCCAGCATGAACTTTGTATTTTTCCTTATGAGGTCTATTAGCATCTTTACCCCCTAATGACAAATCTTTATTTAAGTCATCAGATGAATAGACGTCATCCTGTGAAAATTTACGAATCTCCTGACTATTTAACCCTAAATACGTATGGGCTATTGCACTCAATTTCAAAATCTGAACCTCACTTACAATATTTCAGCCTAAATATTAAGGCTATTCCAATTATTGGATTCGCATCATAAATTGTCAATATTTTGCTTGAAATACAAAAAAAGCCTCGTAATCATTTTACGAGACTTTAATCAACTTATTTCCGCCGACTTTGGTAAGCGCGACGTTTTGCTTTTTCAATCTTGCGACGTTTTGCTTTTTCAGCCCGTTGCTTTTCTTCACGTTCACGACGAATCTTAAATGGATTCTGGATGATAAGCGTTTGGACAACTTGGAAGGCATTTGTTACTACCCAGTATAAGGTAATAGCTGAAGAGAATCCCAATGCCATGAAGAATACCATAATCGGCATAAACCACGTCATTGTAGTTGTCATTGAGTTTTTTTCGGGCATTGAAGCCATGGATAACCATGAACTAATAAATGTAAATAATGCCGCTAGAATAGGCATGATGTAGTATGGATCCGGGTGACCTAACTGAAGCCACAAGAAAGTTCCATTCCGTAAGGCTGAGGTCCGCCAGATTGCTTGATAAAGAGCCCACATAACTGGTAGCTGAACCAGTAACGGAAGCATCGAAGCCCATGGATTAACTCCTGCTTCTTTATAGAGCTTCTGCGTCTCCATTTGCATCTTTTGCATTGACTCGCGATCACGTGATGAGTACTTTTTCTGAATTGCCCTTAATTGAGGAGCAAGTTCTTGCGTCTTCATCATGGTCTTTGTTTGGTAGAACATCAATGGCAGTAAGATGATCCGGATGATGATCGTAAAGATAATGATCCCCATTCCATATCCGCCAAAGTGCTTTGATAACCAAATGATAAATTGTGAACAGTTATAGATAATGTAGTGGTCCCAGATACCAGTACTATGACTAGTAATTGGCTTATTGGAGCAAGCAGCTAAAAATAGGGTCAAGCTCATGATTGCTCCCAAGCTTAGGAATTTTTTTGTTTTCTTATTCAAATCCTAATCCTCACTTTTTTCATCTAACAAATGTGCTCGCTTTAAAACGTGCACTAGGTTTTTCTTTGTTTCTGCCATTGATAAACCATCTGCCGCTGACCGAGCAATAACCAAGAAATCAACATCAGACCGTAATTGCGGTTTCACCTCTAATAATGTTTGACGAATACGCCGCTTAACCCAATTACGATGCACAGCATTTCCAATCTTTTTTCCAACAGAAATACCGACACGAAAATGTTTTTGTCCTGGCTTTTCCATTTGATATACGACAAATTTGTGGTTGGCCACGGAATTATGGGTTTCAAAAACCCGTTGAAACTCACTTTCCTTTTTTACGCGATATGATTTTCTCATTTGTATAATCCCCAGCCTTAATTTAAGTAGATATAAAAATAGGGCCGGGCATACGACAACTTTAACGATTCAAATTGCTCGTCAAGCTGACTGCCCTGCCCCACACAATAAAAAAAGCCACTATAAAAGTGGCCGTGGTTATGCAGATAATACTTTTCTGCCCTTTTGACGCCGACGTGCTAATACCTTACGGCCGTTACTGGTGCTCATGCGCTTACGGAAGCCATGGACACGTGCACGGTGACGCTTCTTTGGTTGAAACGTGCGCTTCATACAATTGCACCTCCTATTAAATTCGAGTGGTTTGGTTTCTAGAGTCTAAAAGACGATCTCTTCAAACATACTTTGGTAGTATAACACACTTACCGAAATTAATAAACGGCGAATTTTTATTTAAATTTTTTTGATTATTAACAAAATTAGCAAAATAATCCACAGCGTTGTGTAAATTCATAATTTGTGGACAAGTTATCAACAATGTTTTTCAGAGATTATCCCCAGATTCACACCTGTTGATAAAGTTATCCACAAGCGGCCTTTCAGGTGTTGATAACTCTCTAGTTTACTGCTATATCAATAGCATATATCAACACAATTCTGTGGATAAGTGATAATGGAATCTCCTTTTCCCCATTTTTCACAGCAATATTATTAATTTACACACAGTGTTGTGTAAACTTTTTTATTATTATCCACTTGGTTGTGGAAAACTTTCCCATGTAATGATAAAATACCGTTTGTAATTTAATACTTTAGGAGGAAATTATTTTGACTGAGCTCGATTCTCTGTGGGAAGCGATCCAAAATTCATTTCGTCAGGATACCACTCCGGTTACCTTTGACACTTTGATTGCTCCGGCAAAAGCAATTTCTCTCTCTCAAAATCAACTGGAAATCGAGGTGCCCACTCCGGTGCACCGCGATTTTTGGCGCAAAAATTTAAATACACAGCTTAAAGAATTCGCTCAACATGAATTGGGACGTAATATTGAGCCGCATTATATTTTAGAGGGAGAATTTACCTATACAAATAAAAAAACAGAAGATGATCCAACTCCTTCTTTTGAGATGGATACTCCTCTAAATCCTCATTACAATTTTGGAACATTCGTTGTTGGCGAGGGAAACAAGATGGCACACGCTGCAGCATTTGCCGTTGCCGAAAGTCCGGGCAGCCTTTACAACCCGCTCTTTATTTATGGGGGGGTTGGTTTAGGAAAAACCCACTTAATGGAAGCGATCGGTAACCATATGCTTCAAGTTAATCCAAATTCGCGTGTCAAATATGTGACGAGTGAGGATTTTACCAACGATTATATTAATGCTATTCGTAATAATACGACTGAACAATTAAGAGAAGAATATCGTAACCTTGATCTCCTATTAATTGATGATATTCAATTTTTAGCCAACAAAGAGGGAACACAGCTAGAATTTTTCAATACTTTTAATGCCCTTCATGATCGCAAAAAACAAATTGTTATGACATCTGATCGGATTCCAAATGAGATTCCCGAACTGCAAGACCGGCTTGTATCACGTTTCAGATGGGGACTTACTGTCGAAATTACTCCTCCTGACTTAGAGACGAGAATTGCCATCTTGCGGAGTAAAGTTGAGGAAGATCATATTGATATTGGAAACGACACCCTTAATTATATCGCTGGCCAAATCGATACAAACATTCGTGAACTAGAAGGAGCCTTAACAAAGGTTCAAGCATTTGCTAATTTAAGCGGTGAGCGAATCACGCCAAGCTTAGCATCTCAAGCATTAAAGGGACTTCACCGCGTAGCCAAAAACGAAATATCAATCGCTACAATTCAAAAACAAGTCGCTGATTTTTATAATATAACTCAAGGAGATATCCTTGGTAAAAAGCGAGTTAAACAAATTGTTATGCCTCGCCAAATCGCTATGTATCTTTCTCGAGAACTCACCGATTCCTCGTTGCCAAAAATCGGCAACGAATTCGGCGGCAAAGACCATACCACCGTTTTACATGCTATCGATAAAATCGAGGCAGAACTAAAAAAGGATACTGACTTACAAAACGATATTACAAAATTAAAAGCAAAACTACGATCATAAGCTGTGGATAAGTATAATAATTATCCTCAAACTTATCCACAAGTTATCAACAGGTGGATAACTCGCAATAAAAGGTGTTTAAATAGTTTTCCACAGTATTAACAGGCCCTACTACTACGACTATATTTTAAACTATTAAATATATTTATATACTTACACAAAAGGACTGAAACATATGAATTTTACAATTAACCGATCTGCATTCATTAGTCAACTAAATAACGTCTTACGTGCCATTTCATCTAAAACCACAATTCCAATTCTTACTGGATTAAAGATGGTCGTAAACAAAGACAACATTGTGTTAACTGGTAGCAATTCTGACATCACTATTGAAAGTGTTATTAATGCTAATGATGCTGAGAACGATTTAACAATTGAAGCCACTGGCGCTATTGTATTACCAGCCCGCTTCTTCAGTGATATTGTTAAAAAGCTACCAGACAAAAAAGTAACTATTGAAGTTACAAGTGGTTTTCAAGCAGATATTACTTCCGGTTCAGCTAAGTTTCAAATTAATGGCCAAGATGCTGAAAACTTTCCTCATTTACCAGAAATTGAAACTAACAAATCAGTAACCCTTCCTAACGACATCCTTAAAGAAGTAATTCGTCAAACTGTTATTGCGGTATCTAAGCAAGAAAGTCGCCCAATCCTTGCCGGGGTGCATATGACGTTAAAAGATGGCGTCCTAACAGCTGTTGCAACAGATAGTCATCGACTTGCACAACGGAAAGTGGTCCTCGAAAACATCGATAACAGCATAGATTTTGATGTGATTATTCCTGGAAAGAGCATGGAAGAACTTTCTGGAATGATTAGCGATGTCCATGAAGATGTACAAATGCAAGTAACCGAAAATCAAGTATTGTTTATCTTTGGTAATACTCATTTCTATTCTCGATTACTAGAAGGAAATTACCCTGAAACTAGTCAGTTAATTCCACAAACTGCTGATACAACAGTTGAACTAGAAGCTGGGACATTTTTATCATCAATTGAGCGTGCTTCGCTTTTATCTCATGAAAGCCGTAACGATGTGGTTAAGTTAAGTCTAAAGCCATCAGAAAATCTTGTCCGAATTAGTGGTGATTCTCCAGATATCGGTACGGTTGAAGAAGAGGTAGTAACGTCTGCTCTTGATGGTAATGATCTTGAAATCTCATTTAATCCTAACTACATGAAAGATGCTTTACGTTCTTTTGGTCAGGCAACGATCAAGATTTCATTTACTTCACCATTGCGACCATTTACCTTGGTGCCAACAGAAGATCAAGAAAATTTTGTCCACTTAATTACGCCAGTACGGACATTTTAGAAAGGATCTTAATAAGTTTTATAAAAAGAGGCTACAGAATGTTTTGTTTTGTAACCTCTTTTCTATTTGGCATAGATTAAATTTAATAAGTATTGCTAGTTTATATTCAGATTTTTGACCATAGAGCAAATTTAACCGAATTTTGATAAAAAAGGCTAAATTAAGTTAATGCGCTCAGAAAGGCTAATAACGCAAAATTAGGCCGAATAATGTGGTATAATAGAATTACAAAAGTAGGTGAAAAAAATGGAAGAAAAGTCAGTGTTGATTGATAGTCCATTTATTACGCTCGGTCAGTTACTCAAAGAAGAGGGGATTATTCCTACTGGCGGAGCAGCTAAATGGTTTCTAAAAGAAAATACTGTATTAGTAAATGATGAGCCAGATGATCGGCGGGGACGCAAATTGTATCCCGAAGATAAGATTCAAATTCCTGACCACCAATTACTTGTTATTAAGAGTAAGTAGGGATAAGCATGATTCTGACGGAATTGCATTTACATCACTTTCGAAATTATCAGGATCTAACCGTTCACTTCAACCCTGGAGTGAACGTTTTAATTGGTCATAATGCACAGGGTAAAACGAATATGCTAGAGGCAATCTATGTTCTTTCCCTGACCAAGAGTCATCGAACAAGTAATGACCATGAACTTATTAATTGGCAAGAAAAATCAGCTCTAATAAGTGGCACGGTAGAAAAAAGTATTGGCAAGATTCCACTTGAATTACAATTCTCAAGTAAAGGAAAAAAGGCAAAGGTAAATCATTTAGAACAGGCGCGATTATCACAGTATGTTGGTCAACTAAATGCAATATTATTTGCCCCTGAGGACTTGTCGTTGGTAAAAGGGTCCCCAGCTTTACGCCGCCACTTTATGGATCGAGAGTTTAGCCAGATGAGTAGCAAATACCTCTACAATGCAGGCCAATATCGCACACTCTTACGACAAAAAAACAAATATTTAAAGCAACTAAAATATAGGCAACAAACTGATCGCGTCCTTTTAGGAGTCCTATCTGATCAGCTTGCTGCTTTTGGTGCGGAAGTAATTATTGCCCGTCAACATTTTTTAAAGCACCTTGAAGGATGGGCAGCTGATTTGCATCAAGAAATTTCACTAAATAAGGAATCATTACGGCTTGAGTACGTTAATCAATTAAAGGTTAGTGATGATACTACTGTTGAAGAGGCTTATCAGGCACTATTTAAGTTATATCAGGATAATGAACAGCGTGAAATCGAGCAGGGAACAACAATTTATGGTCCTCATCGGGATGATATCCGTTTTCTGGTAAATGATAAAAATGTGCAGGCTTTTGGATCGCAAGGACAACAGCGAACAACAGCACTATCAGTAAAACTAGCAGAGATTGATTTGATGAAAGAGCAAACAGGCGAGTATCCATTATTATTATTAGACGATGTGTTATCGGAACTAGATACGATTCGACAAACACACCTGTTAACAGCCATTCAGAATAAAGTTCAAACATTTTTGACGACCACTAGTCTGAGTGATGTTGCTCGCCAGTTAATTAATGAACCCACGATTTTTGAAATTGAGCACGGCACTTTGAATAAGGAGGAAGTAAAGTGAGCAACGAACAACAAAAAGAAACCAAGATGGAATTGGCTAGCGAGTATGATGCTAGTCAAATTCAGGTTTTAAAGGGATTGGATGCAGTTCGAAAGCGTCCCGGAATGTACATTGGTTCCACTTCAGCCCAGGGACTTCATCACCTTGTTTGGGAAATTGTCGATAACGGAATTGACGAAGCCTTAGCAGGATTCTGTGATGAAATTAATGTTGTAGTTAATCCAGATAACAGTATTACTGTTAAGGATAATGGTCGGGGAATTCCAGTTGATACACAAAAAGAAACCGGAAAGTCAGCCTTAGAAACGGTCTTTACTGTTCTGCACGCCGGAGGAAAATTTGGTGGCGGCGGATATAAGGTTTCTGGAGGTCTTCACGGGGTAGGAGCTTCTGTTGTAAATGCCTTATCCACTGAATTGGATGTTAAAGTTGCTCGTCAAGGTAAACGTTACTACATGGATTTTGATCATGGTCATGTTAAGTCTGCAATGAAGGTAATTGAAGAGGGACTTCCAGAAACTGAGCATGGTACAACCGTTCACTTTAAGCCGGATCCAGAAATTTTCCGTGAAACGACAACTTATAATATTAAAACTTTAACTGATCGTTTAAGAGAATTAGCCTTCTTAAATAAGGGACTTAAAATTACGATCGAAGACTTACGACAAGCAGACCATGAACGGAAAGAATTCCATTATGAAGGTGGGATTCGTCATTATGTTGAATACCTTAATGAAGATCAAAATGTTTTATTTGACCCACCGATTTACGTGGAAGGTAAAGAAAACGATATTACTGTTGAAGTTTCCTTACAATATACAGATTCATACCGCAGTAACTTGCTAACTTTCACTAACAATATTCATACTTACGAAGGTGGGACCCATGAGACCGGATTTAAGATGGCCCTTACACGTGTTATCAATGATTACGGCCACAAAGCAGGTATCTTAAAGTCAAATGAGACCTTATCAGGGGATGACGTACGGGAAGGTTTAACTGCGGTTGTCTCCATTAAGCACCCTGATCCGCAATTCGAGGGACAGACTAAGACTAAGTTAGGAAACTCAGATGCACGAACAGCGACTGACCATGTCTTTGCGGCAACATTTAACCGGTTCTTATTAGAACACCCAGACGAAGCGCGGCAAATTATTGAAAAAGGTCAACTCGCTTCCAAAGCCCGGGTGGCTGCTAAACGTGCCCGGGAAGTTACCCGTAAAAAGAGTGGTCTTGAAATTAGTAATTTACCAGGTAAATTAGCAGATAACACAAGTAAGGATCCGGAAATTTCAGAATTATTTATTGTCGAGGGTGATTCTGCCGGTGGTTCAGCAAAGCAAGGACGTTCGCGGCTCACCCAGGCAATTCTTCCAATTCGCGGAAAGATCTTGAATGTTGAAAAAGCAACTCTTGATCGAGTTCTAGCTAATGACGAAATTCGTTCTTTATTTACCGCTCTTGGAACAGGATTTGGTGATGACTTTGATATTACAAAGGCTAATTACCATAAATTAATTATCATGACTGATGCGGATGTCGATGGTGCTCATATTCGGACATTACTGCTAACCTTGTTCTACCGCTTTATGAAACCAATGATTACGCATGGGTATGTTTATATTGCTCAGCCGCCGCTATATCAAGTTCGGCAAGGTAAATTTGTAAAATACATTGACTCTGATGAAGAACTAGAACAGGTTGTAAGCTCACTACAACCAAGTCCTAAGCCAGTTATTCAGCGTTACAAAGGGTTAGGTGAAATGGATGCTGAGCAATTATGGGAAACAACAATGGATCCAGAGAATCGGCACCTATTACGAGTAAAACTAGACGACGCAGAACAGGCTGATAAGATTTTCCCAATGCTAATGGGAACCAAGGTCGGACCACGGCGCGACTTTATTGAACAAAATGCTAAGTTCGTTGAGAATCTTGACCTGTAATTAACTGTTGTTTACTGCTAACGCAAAAAAGGAGGAACGACATTGGCTGAACAAGATATGCCTAATCGAATCACGGATGTAAATCTTACGAGTCAGATGAAAAACTCATTCTTGGATTATGCAATGAGTGTTATTGTTTCACGTGCGCTTCCAGACGTCCGTGATGGGTTAAAACCGGTACAACGCCGGATTCTATATGGAATGAATGAATTAGGGGTTACTCCTGATAAGCCTTACAAGAAGTCAGCCCGGATTGTCGGGGATGTAATGGGTAAATTCCACCCTCATGGTGACTCTTCAATTTATGAAGGACTTGTGCGAATGGCTCAAGACTTTAGTTATCGTTACATGCTTGTTGATGGTCACGGTAACTTCGGGTCGGTTGATGGTGATGGAGCGGCCGCCATGCGTTATACCGAAGCAAAGATGAGTAAAATTGCGGTTGAAATGCTTCGGGATATCAATAAAGATACCGTTGATTTCCATGATAACTATGATGGTACTGAAAAAGAACCGGATGTATTACCAGCTCGTTTTCCTAACTTATTAGTTAACGGTGCCTCAGGGATTGCCGTGGGGATGGCTACTAATATTCCAACTCATAATTTAGGTGAGGTTATTAATGGCCTTCATATGTTAATGAATGACCCTGATATTACAACTGAAGGCCTAATGAAGGCTATTCCTGGCCCTGACTTTCCAACTGGTGGAGTAGTAATGGGAAAGTCTGGTATTCGTAAAGCATATGAAACTGGCCGAGGAACTATTATTGTTCGAGCAAAAGTTGATATTGAAGAACAAAAAAATGGTAAGCAACGGATCATTGTTCACGAAATTCCATACATGGTTAATAAGGCAAAGTTAATTGAACGAATTGCTGAATTAGCTCGAAATAAAGATATCGATGGAATTACTGATGTTAATGACGAAACTGACCGTGACGGAATGCGAATCGTAATTGATGTTCGTCGTGATGCGAGTGCGGAAGTTATCTTGAATAACCTTTACAAGATGACTTTGATGCAAACAACTTTTAACTTCAATATGCTAGCAATTGTTAATGGTGCTCCAAAGATTTTAAGCTTAAAACAAATTTTGCAATATTATCTGGAACACCAAGAATCAGTTGTACGGCGACGGACAGAATTTGAATTAAAGAAAGCACAAAATCGTGCGCACATTGTTGCCGGATTGCGGATCGCTTTAGACCATATTGATGAGATAATTAATATTATTCGTAATTCACAAACAAGTGAAGTAGCGAAAAATGAGTTGATGAATAATTATGGTTTATCAGATCGGCAGGCACAAGCTATTCTTGATATGCGGTTAGTTCGGTTGACTGGCCTAGAACGGGAAAAGATAGAGGATGAATACAAAAAATTAATGGCAGCAATTGCCGATTACAAGGATATTCTTGCTCATCGCGAACGGATTAATCAAATCATTTATGACGAATTGATGGAAATTCAAAAACGTTTTGGGGATGAACGCCGGACTGAACTTCAAGTTGGTGATATTACCAATATTGAAGATGAAGACCTAATTGAAGAAGAAGATATTATCGTTGCCTTGACTCACAATGGATACATTAAACGTCTTCCAGTTGATGAATTTAAGTCTCAGCATCGTGGCGGTCGTGGTGTTAAGGGAATGGGAGTTCATAAAGATGATTTTATTGAACAACTAATTTCTAGCTCAACTCATGATATGTTGCTCTTCTTCACTAATTCAGGAAAAGTATACTCAATGAAGGGGTATGAAGTTCCTGAATATGGTCGGGCTGCTCAAGGAATTCCAATTATTAATCTTCTTGGAATTAATAATAAAGAAAAGATTAGTGCTGTTATCAATGTTTCACATGAAACTAATGATGATGATAAATACCTTTTCTTTACTACCAAGCTAGGAACTGTTAAACGAACAGCAGTAACAGAATTTAAGAATATTCGAAGCAATGGATTGAAGGCGCTCAACCTCCATGAAAACGATGAATTGATCGATGTAGAAGTTATTAGTGAAGATCAGCCAATGATTATTGGTACTCATAATGGATATGCTCTTAGCTTTAAATCATCAGTTGTTCGGTCAATGGGACGAAGCGCGGCTGGAGTTCGTGGGATTCGCTTACGGGATGAAGACTACGTAATTGGCGCTGCCCCTCTTAATTCTGATAGCAAGGTTCTTGTAATTAGTGAAAATGGTTTTGGAAAGCAAACTTCTGCTTCTGAATATCCAATCAAAGGACGGGGTGGACTAGGAGTTAAGACAGTTAATGTTACTGCAAAGAATGGTCCGTTGGTTGGTTTAACGACCGTCAATGGTGATGAAGATATCATGTTAGTTACTGACCAGGGAGTAATTATTCGTTTTGGTATTGAAAGTGTATCGCAAACTGGACGATCTGCTGTTGGTGTTCACTTAATTAAGATGGATAATGGTGCCCGTGTTGCTACGATTGCAAAGGTGGATAAAGAAGTCGATGAGGAGACTGAAGAAGCTACTAACAATTCCTCACAAGAAGAAAGTCAACCAACAGAAAATTAAAAAAATAAAGTGAGAAAGTAGATATTTTACGTATATATAGTTATAGTGACCGCAACATTTAGGATTTCTTGTTAGATGTTCCTTGTTTTAAATAGAATTTTATGCTATATTTTATGTCTGTGAGTATACGTAATGACGTCTACTTTCCTTGTTCTTCTCAAATAGCGAGAAGAGCCAGAGTCCATAAGGAGGTGTAACATTCATGGAAACACGCAAATATGAAATTACTTACATCATTCGTCCTGATATCGAAGAATCTGCAAAGAGCGAATTGGTAGACCGATTCGACAAGATCTTGGCGGACAATGGTGCAACTATCGCTGATTCAAAGGATTGGTCAACTCGTCGTTTTGCTTACCCAATCGCTAAGTACACTGAAGGTACTTACCACGTGGTAAACTTAACTACTGATTCCGATCAAGCTTTAAACGAATTTGATCGTTTAGCTAAGTTCAGTGATGATATCCTACGTCACATGATTGTTAAGCTTGATGCTTAATTAATTTGTCAGTAAAGTAAAGAGAGGAGAAAGATCTATGCTTAATCGTGCAGTCTTAACTGGGCGTTTAACAAGAGATCCCGAGTTGCGGTACACAACCAGCGGGACAGCAGTTGTTTCATTTACGTTAGCTGTTGATCGGCAATTCCGAAACCAAAATGGTGATCGTGATGCTGATTTTATCAATTGCGTTATTTGGCGTAAATCCGCTGAAAACTTTAGTAACTTTACGCATAAGGGTTCACTTGTTGGAATTGAAGGGCGTATTCAAACCCGGAATTATGAAAACCAACAGGGTAACCGTGTGTATGTTACCGAAGTTGTTGTAGATAATTTTGCATTGTTAGAACCTCGTCAAAATGGTGGCATGAACCAATCAGGGGTTCAACAACCATTTAACAGCAACCAACAATCATTTGGTGCTCAGGCTCCACAATATGGTAGTCAACCACAACCTGGAAATAATGCTCCTCAAAGTAATCCGTCACCAAGTATGGATAATGGTTTCGATCCCAATCAAAATGCTGGCAACCAGTTCCCTGGAAGCAGTGATGATGGTGGTCAATCCATTGATTTAGCTGATGACGAATTACCATTCTAAATAAATTTTTACTCAGAATAGGAGGGTAATTTCATGGCACAACAACGTCGGGGCGGACGTCGTCGTCGTAAGGTCGACTTCATCGCCGCAAACCACATCGAATACATCGATTACAAAGACACTGATTTATTACGTCGGTTCATTTCTGAACGTGGTAAGATCTTACCACGTCGGGTTACTGGTACTAGTGCTAAGAACCAACGTAAGTTAACTATCGCTATCAAGCGTGCACGGATCATGGGTCTTTTGCCATTCGTTGCAGAAGACTAGTTTCCGCAAGAATAAAAAATAATAAAGAGGCCGAGGTTTACTCAGCCTCTTTATTATTTTAAATTACTGTTATCTTTTCTAGAATTTTTCGACTGCTATATTAATATTCTTATGTATTAATAATCATTAGATGATATAATCTATTGACTAAGTACTTGATGTGATATGATAGATTTATCCAATTAATAATTTAAAGCTATTTTTAGGAGGACTAGCATGCGAAAAATTTTCAGTCGTGAGAACTGGGAGTTTTATTTTGAACACCCAGCCGTCCGCTGGAATGTCTGCTATATAGTGCTTTTAACAATCATTGGGCTTATTTTAGGGTTTATGGATAACTGGATTATTGGACTAATTGTTTTAGTAATCGCAGTTATTGGTGGAGCTATTAGTATTCGGCGGTTAAGAAAATTAGTAGTCGATGCTCATGAATATTTAAATGAATTAACGTATAAAGTCCAACGTGGGCAACAAGAAGCATTGCTGGAAATGCCCATGGGAATGATTATGTTAAATAAGCGTCATGAGGTTGAATGGATTAATCCATATATGGCGCGTTATTTTAATCTTGAAATTGTTGTAGGGAAGCCGATTGCAGATGTTGATGCAAAATTAGCGGAATTAATAAAAGATCATGCAGATGATAAGCAAACACAAGTAGTGACTTGGCGTGACCATCAATTTGAATTTTTAGTTCAGCATCACGGACAGGTAGTTTATTTATTAGATATTACAAAATATGAACAGATTAGTGCACAATATAAGGATGAACAAATCTTCATTGGGAATATTTACCTAGATAATTATGATGAGCTGATTCAAGGGATGAGTGATTCTGATGTCTCTAATCTTCATAATTACGTAACTTCACAAATAAGCGATTGGGCAGTTGCTAATCACTTATTGATGAAGATCATTGATGATGATAACTACTTGATTATTGGACATCAAGCTTCATTAAAAGAACTTGAAAAACAAAAATTCAAGATCCTTGATGTTATCCGTGAAAATACATCCAAGCAAAATTCGCCAGTTACTCTTAGCGTAGGAATTGCTTATGGCGAAAATAATTTGATAAAACTTGCTGATACAGCACAAAATAACCTTGACCTCGCGTTAGGTCGTGGTGGAGACCAAGTTGTTGTTCGTGCTCAAGATCAGGAAGCACGTTTCTATGGTGGAAAGACCAACCCGATGGAGAAACGAACCCGGGTACGAGCACGGATGATTAGTCAAGCATTACAAGAATTAATGGCCCAATCAGACCAATTATTTGTGATGGGCCACACCAATCCAGATATGGATTCAATCGGTGCTTGTTTAGGGATTCGACGGATTGCGGAAATGAACGGTAAAGAATGTTGGATTGTGATTGATGACGAACATCCACACTCTGATATTCAACGTTTGATGCATGAGATCGATAATTACCAGACGATTAAGGACCATATTATTTCACCAGTCGAAGCGTTAGAAAAAGCAACAAATAACAGTTTATTAGTGATGGTTGACCATGCTAAGCGGGGAATTACCATTGCTCCTGAATTATATGATAAAATGCAAAACAGACTTGTTATCATTGACCACCACCGTCGCGGCGAGGACTTTCCTGAAAATCCATTGCTTGTTTATATTGAACCATATGCTTCATCAACTTGTGAGTTAATTACGGAAATGTTTGAGTACCAACCACGTGAAGGAAAAGGACTTAACAAGCTTGAAGCAACGGCAATGCTAACAGGAATTCAAGTTGATACAAAATCATTCACCAAGAGTGCTGGTACGCGAACTTTTGACGCAGCTAGTTACTTGCGTTCTGCTGGTGCCGATGGTTTAATGATTCAATCATTTATGAAAGAAAATCCAGAAACATTTATGATGCGTAATCATTTGATTTCAAGAGCGGAAATAAATGATAAAATAGCATTATGTACGGGTGAAGAAGGACAGGTTTATGATCCTGTCACGGCTGCCCAGGCTGCTGATATGTTGCTCCAAATGAGTGGAATTGAAGCTTCATTTGTAATTTTTGAACGTGCTGATAACAAGATCGGAATTTCAGCACGCTCAATGGGAAACGTCAACGTCCAAGTAATCATGGAAAAAATGGGTGGTGGCGGTCACCTTGCAAATGCTGCTACACAAATCAGTGATAAAGATATTACGCAGGTCAAGCAAGAGTTAGTCGATATTCTAACTAAACCTGATAAAGAGCAAGACGATACAGAGGAGTGATCAGAATGAAAGTTATTTTTACACAAGATGTACGAGGCCGTGGTCAACGTGGTCAAATTAAGGAAGTTCCAGATGGCTATGCTCAAAACTACTTAATTAAGCGTGGATTAGCAAAACAAGCTACTAAGGCGGCGATGAGCCAACTAAAGGGTCAACAGCGTGCTGAAGAAAAACATGCTGCTGAAGAATTAGCTGATGCCAAGCGGATGAAGAAGATTCTTGAAGATGATAATACAGTTGTTGAATTAAGCGGAAAAGCCGGTACAGATGGCCGGATGTTTGGTTCAATTTCAACAAAACAAATTGCAACTGCTTTACAAAAACAATTTGACCTTAAAATTGATAAGCGAAAGATTGAGCTGGCAGCCCCAATTAAGGCGCTTGGTTACGTTAATGTGCCAATCAAGCTTCACCCGGAAGTAGAAGCTCAAATTCGTGTTCACATTGCTGAAAAGTAATGAGGGTTAATAGATTTAAGGAGCGGTATCGTTATGGATAATGCACCAGTGCAAGAAGAGCCACGCGATATTGAAGCAGAAAAAGCAGTTCTTGGAGCTGCTTTTTTAAGTAAAAACGCGTTGGCTGATGCGATGGAATATCTTGAGCCGCAAGATTTTTACCGGAAGGCTCATCAAATCATTTTTGAAAAGATGGTCCAACTAAATGATGCGGACCAGCCAATCGATCCGTTAACGATGAAAAATGTCCTTGATCAGGATAATCAAACGGAAAATGTTGGTGGAGTTGCTTATATTGCTGAACTTGCAACAGCGGTTCCGACGGCTGCTAATGTTGTCTATTACTCAAAGATTGTTCATGATAAGGCAATTTCACGACGGTTGATCAATACAGCAACCAAGATTATCAATGATAGCTATGCCGGAAATGACAAAATTGAAGATCAACTTGACCGGGCTGAGCAAGAAATTATGTCCGTTTCGGAAAATAGTCGTCAAACTGGTTTTAAAAGTATTAGTGACGTTTTACAAGAGTCGATTAACCATGTTAGTGAGCTCTCTAGTCAAGATTCAGAGATTACTGGACTTTCAACTGGGTATGCTCAATTAGATGAGATGACGACTGGTCTTCATAAAGACGAGTTGGTAATTATCGCGGCACGGCCTGCTGTTGGGAAGACTGCCTTTGTTTTGAATATTGCCCAAAACGTTGCAACTAGAACCGATAATACGGTCGCAATTTTCAGTCTTGAAATGGGTGCGGAGTCCTTAGCAAACCGGATGCTCTGTGCTGAAGGAAACATTAACGCTAACCACTTACGAACTGGACAGCTTACGCAGGATGAATGGCAAAGTTTATTTATTGCCACTGGTGCCTTAAGTAATGCAAGTATCTATATTGACGATACACCAGGAATCAAGGTAGCAGAAATTCGGGCACGTTGTCGGCGCTTAGCAAAGGAAAAAGGCAATTTAGGCTTGATCGTAATTGATTACCTTCAGTTGATTGAAGGGAGTAATCCTGATAACCGACAACAAGAAGTTTCAGAAATTTCTCGACAACTAAAGAAACTGGCAAAGGAATTAGAAGTTCCAGTTATTGCCCTATCACAGTTGTCGCGGGGAGTTGAACAGCGACAAGACAAGCGCCCGGTTTTATCTGATATTCGTGAATCTGGATCGATTGAACAGGATGCAGATATTGTTAGTTTCCTTTATCGTGATGACTATTATGAGCACGATGAAGATTCGGAAGATAATAATAACCCGGGAAATAATCAGGATGACGATGGATCAAACGCTAGTGAAGTTGAAGTCATCATCGAAAAGAATCGTAGTGGTCCGCGGGGGACAGTTAAATTATTATTTGCAAAGTCTTATAATAAGTTCACTTCGATTTCCTATATTCCTGAAGATAATAATTAAAAACTAAATTTCTAAGAGGGCATTTCAGTAAAAACTGAGGTAGCCCTTTTAGTGCGCTTAAGACATTAAAAATGTTTTTAAAAAAATAAACGGTATGATAGTAATTGAGGAGGCGTAAACAATGAACCATCAAGGCGTAGAATTAAAATGGCTTTTATTCGGAATGTTCCTTGGAAGTATTGGGAATAGTTTTGTCTGGCCATTAACAACAATTTATATTCACGATCAGTTGCATGAGTCATTAACTGTATCGGGAATCGTTTTACTCTTTTATTCGGGAGCAAACGTTGTCGGAAGTTATATTAGCGGAATGTTATTTGACCGAGCTAACCCGCGGAAATTAATGATTGGCGGGACACTGCTAGCGACAATCGTAATGACTATTATGATTTTCTTCAATGGCTGGCCGATATATGGAATTCTTTTAACAGTTATTGGATTCTTCAATGGTTGGATTATCACAATGGTTAATTCTTTTGCGACTCGTTCAGGGCGAGATGGTCGTTATGTCTTTAATATGTTGTATTTTGCCAATAACTTGGGAATGGTGATTGGAACTACTATTGTCGGTCCGCTTTACCAGTATGCAGATGGTAATGTTTCACCGATGTTTTTGATTACCACAATTCTCTATACAATGTTCTCGCTTGTTGTTATCTTTTTCTTTAAGGATAGTCAACAGACAGTTGCAAAGACCGAAGATGTGGAAGATGAAGAAGAGAACAAGACAGTTAATATTAAGATGCCTCAAGCTAACTTATGGATTAACTGGATCTTCTTCATTGCCTTAGTTGTAATCTGGACAATGTATGAACAATGGGCAAGTAACTTATCAGTTTTCATGACTGATCAAGGAATCTCAATGACGAAATATAGTCTTTTGTGGACATTAAATGGGATTTTAATCGTTGTTTTCCAACTAGGAATTACTTGGCTTAATCGTTGGGTTAATCGACCATATGCGCAAGTATTTATTGGGATGTTTACAATTGGTTTCTCATTTGTCCTCCTACTTTACGCCCACTCATATAGCTGGTTTGTGGCGGCAATGGTCGTTCTGACAATCGGTGAAGCCACTGCTCTGCCAACAATGCCTGCTATTGTAAACAGCCTTTCACCGGTTGCTGTTAAGGGAAAGTATCAGGGAATTCTGAATGCATTTTCTTCTTTAGGAAAGGCAATTGGTCCGCTATTTGGTGGATTGATGATTGAAGCGATCTCTTATCATATCCTCTTTATTATTTGTGCGATTTCAATTTTTGTAATGGAAATAATAGTAGTCTTTGTTATTAAGATAAAACGTGCAAAAGCAGTTGAATATTAAAGAAGTGATCAGATGTTTTACAATAATTTTGATAATGTCCATGGTGAAGACCGTTATGGAATGGTAGGAAAAACAGGAGATCCTTTTAGAGAAGAATGTAAACTAGGAATTTCTTGTTATCAGTGCCATGAACAGCCGTTAGTAATTGCGGAAAGAAATTGGATGGATACGAATAATGATGACTCGCAACGGTATCAAATTGTGGTAGTTTGTGAGCATTGTGGTGCTGTTGATGAATTCATTGTTAATAATGGTCGCGAGCATCAAATTAGTAAATTAAAACGTAGTAAGTATCAGCCAACAGAAAAGAATATTATAAATAATGGAACTGTGAACTAGAATTGTTCATGGTTCTTTTTTAAATCCGTTTTTATTAACCAAAACTTGAGAGATTTGCTATGATGGTAGTTGAAATCAAATTAAAAGCAATGAGGTGAATGTTGATGAAAACCAAGAAATATCGTTACACTGGAAAAGACTTTGATATTAAGACGGCACCAACTAAGGTAAAAGATTCTGCTGATGATCTTAAGAAGATTAAAAAGAAGATCCGAAAAAATGTAAAGTCAATCAAGAATGCGCAAAAGATGATGTATGCGCGGCGTCATTATGGTGTTTTAGTAGTATTTCAAGCAATGGACGCGGCAGGAAAAGATAGTATGATTTCGCATATTTTTGCGGGCGTAAATCCAGTTGGGTTTAAGGTGGCCAATTTTAAACAACCAACAGGCCGCGAATTACGTCATGATTATCTCTGGCGAATCAATCGTGAATTGCCAATGCGTGGTGATATTGGTGTTTTCAATCGATCTTATTATGAGGACGTTCTTGTTTCATGCGTTCACCCTGCTTTAATTTTGCAATCTAATATTCCAGGGATTGAGTCTGTTCATGATGTTAATAACAAATTCTTTGATAGTCGTTACGAAGATATTCGTCAGTACGAAAGTTATCTAACGCGGAACGGTTACTTAATTGTAAAATTCTTCCTCCATGTATCAAAGGAAGAACAGAAGAAGCGTTTCTTAGCACGGATTGATACACCAGAAAAGAATTGGAAGTTTTCTGCAGCTGATATTCGCGAACGTCAATATTGGGACGATTACCAAAAGGTATATGAAAAGGCGATTAATGCTACCGCCACAAAGGAAAATCCATGGTATGTTATTCCGGCTGATGATAAGTGGTATTCGCGTTTAATTGTATCTGATATTTTGACAAAGAAGATTAATAGTTTGCCATTAGCTTATCCCGAGGTTTCGCCAGAACAAGAAATGAGTTTACGCCAAGCACGAAAAGAACTAATAGCAGAAGATAAGTAAATAAAAAGGACGTCCGAATGACGTCCTTTTTATTTACGTGGTTTAAAGATGTACTTGTAAGTAAAGAAGTAGATTGCTAATGTAGAATAAAGTATTAGAATGTTAAAGTTTTTGTCGGGTAAGGCCAAATTCTTTGCGTTGAACTGTTCACCAAATTATTAATTTACTCATCGTTATTAGTTAAATTAGATTATTCATTCAAAAAAGCAGTTTTCAAATATATGTTTAAGTTTATAAATGCCCAAAAATTGATTTTTAGTATTTATATATGAATTTCTAATAATAATAACCCCTGAAAATCAATTTTCAAGGGTTATTATGTTAGTATTTTAGTATAATAACACCAAAAAATAGCTTTTTAGCTTTAAGGAGGGAAGATAAATAATGAAATACATACCATTATCTAAATATAAGTATTTTATTGAAGATAAGACGAATGACCCGGCAGCAATTGAAAGTGAATATCAGAGTCGACTGAACGGATATACAAGCCAGAAGACAACTCTGTTTCCTCTTCTTAACTATCGCGATGGTGCACAGACAAGTAAATATCCAATTTTCTATCTTCCATTACCGGAAATTCAAAACCTGGCGGATCAGCTTAGGCGTAATTCTAATATGATTAAGGATATCTCTGTAACGCTTCCCCAAGTTGCGATTAATCAATTTTTGAATTCATTATTACTCTCTGAAATTTTCTACACTAATGATATTGAAGGTGTAAAAACGAGTCGTGTTGAAATTAGTACTGTTATTCAGGAAAATAACCACCCAATAAATGGTGATGATCATATATCAAAGAAAAGGCTTGGTTCAACTATAAAAATGTACCAGCGCACACAATTAGGAAAAAAAGTTGAAATCAATGTTCTTCAAGACTATAGAAAAATCTATGATTCCTTGTTAAAAGGCGAACTTAATGAAGATCGACTGCCCAATGGAAAAATATTTCGTGATAAGCTTCCTAATAGCGAAGTGCTTTCGATCGGGGATGGCATTAAAACAGTTCATCGACCACCAACCACGGAAACTGCAATCAAGGTTGCCCTAACAGCTTTAATTGAATATATGAATAATGATGATACTCCTTCAATATATAAAGCCCTTGTAACTCACTTTTTCTTTGAAAATACCCATCCATTTCTTGATGGTAACGGTCGAATGGGGCGTTATCTTTTGTCGTCATATATTGCTAACAAATTTGATCGCTTTACTGGCTTTTCTGTGGCTACTGCAATTCATAATAATGTTCAGCAATACTATAAGGTATTTAAGGATGTCGATAGTGCGGAAAATAGAGCTGATTTAACATTTTTTATTCAAAAATTATTAATGATACTTGTTAGTCAGCAGGAAAAAGTAATTAAGATTTTGAGTCAATCTCGTGAAAAGCTTGATAAAGCCAATGAAATTATTAGTCAGTGGGTCAATGAACACCATCATCAATTAGCTGCAACGTCTGATAGTTTGTATTGTAATGTTCTATATCTTCTTGCACAATCAAAGCTATTTACTAACCAGTTAGATTTAGGAATTAAAGATAATGATATTATTGAAACTTTGAAGAAGAGTAATCGCCGTTATCCAATGACAAAGACTAAGACAGCCATTGAAGAACTAGAAGCACTTAGCGCAATTGAAATTGTTTCTAAGCGTCCTAAACAACATGTAATTACAATTTTATAACAAAAAAAGACCACCGATTACTCGGTGATCTTTTTTATATGATGGGCAGTCAGGGGATCGAACCCTGGACCCACGGATTAAGAGTCCGTTGCTCTGCCAGCTGAGCTAACTGCCCATGTCTTTGACAACATAAATAATAATATCAACTTCCGATCATTTTCGCAAGTGTTTTTCTGAATTTATTTAATAAATTTTCAAATTCATATTTTAATTAGGTGCCTAACTGTTATAATTAACAATAAAATTAAAATTGGGAGTAATTTTATGACATTAAAAAAGGATAAATTTGAGCAAATGAACCGTTTATTGCGGAACTATATGATTAACATGAAGCATTTTTATACTGAACTTGCCCCTGAATTAGATATAACTCCACAGCAAGCACATACGCTTTTTTATATAGAAAAACACGCTGGGCTTATTCAACGAGAATTAGGTGACCATTTCCATTTACGGAATGCTAGTGTTACTAGTATGGTGAAAAATCTTGAACGCGACGGGTATATTATCCGGAAGGCGGATCAAGAGTCAGCACGAATTAAGCGTATTTTTCTTACCAAAAAGGGTGAAGAAAAGACTAATGAGGTTAAAGAAATATTTGATAAAGCTTATTTGCAGATTATTAGCCGCCTCGATGAAAGAGATATTGATGCAATAGTTAAAGGGATGACTAATATTAATAACAATCTAAAAAAATAAGTTAGGCTCTTGACAGTTAGGTATCTATGTGTTTAAATATTCATCATCATTAAAAGTTAGATATTTAACTGTTAGGAGGCTTATGCTTTGAGCAGAAATAAATTTAGTTTTCGAAGTTTCTTTAGTTTAATAAATCAATTACATCCGCAGTATATTAAGCTTTTTGTGGGAATCTTACTAGGTTTTATCTCCACGGGTGCTAACCTATTTGTTCCTCAACTAGCGCAAAAGTTAATTAATAATTTTAAGAGTATTGGTCTAACGTTGGCAATTTTAACAGTTGTAATTTTTATAGCAGGATTAATCACAAGTGCGTTATCAGGGTTATTATTAGGAATTTTTGGTGAAAATGTTGTTTCTAAATTACGGAAACAATTATGGCAAAAACTACTTAAAATGCCTGTAAAATATTTTGATGATGTTAAAACAGGCGAAATCAGTTCACGATTAGTTAATGATACGTCACAGGTGAAGGATTTGCTTGCTTCAACATTACCAAATGCAATGACATCGCTTTTACAATTCGTTGGTGCACTGGTTATTATGTTAGCAATGGATTGGCGGATGACATTGTTGATGTTTGTGGCAGTTCCTTTAGTGATTTTAGTCATGCTACCAGTGATGAATCAGTCGCGTAAGATTGGTCGGGTTCGGCAAGATGAATTGGCAAAATTTGCTAGTGATTCCACCGATGTATTGGGTGAGGTCCGATTAGTTAAGTCTTCAAATGGTGAAGAACATGAACTGGCAAAGGGAAATCGTCGTATCGACAATTTATATCATGTCGGAAGAAAAGAAGCGTTGATTAACTCAGTAACGCAACCAATTACAAACATGCTCATGATGATAATGTTTCTTGGGATTCTTGGTTACGGAGCAATTCGCGTTATGAATGGTGCAATGACAATGGGCGCCTTAGTTTCATTTTTAATGTATCTTTTCCAGATTATTAGTCCTGTTGTTGTAATTAGTCAGCTCTTTAATAATATGGCAAAGACTAGCGGAGCCACGGAACGTATCCAACAAATCTTAACTGAACCAGAAGAATTTGCTGCTGATAAAGCAGAAAAAGATATTGCGAGTGCACCATTGAAATTTGAGAATGTTGATTTTGCATATGAGGAAGGTAAGCCAGTCTTACGAGATGTTAGTTTTGAAACTAAACCTAATGCAGTGGTAGCTTTTGCCGGCCCATCTGGTGGAGGAAAGTCAACTATTTTCTCGCTGATTGAACGCTTCTATAAGCCAACAGGTGGGGAAATTTTGATCGGTGAAGAGAATATCGAAAATGTAGACTTAGCCAAGTGGCGTGAACAAATTGGTCTCGTAAGCCAAGATGCCGCGGTAATGCCAGGAACTATTCGTGATAATTTAACTTATGGATTACGGAGAGAAGCCTCAGATGAGGAACTTTGGGACGCGTTAAGAATGGCTTATGCAGATGGCTTTGTCAGTGAAATGGAAGATCAGTTAGAAACTGAAATTGGTGAACGAGGGATCAAACTTTCTGGGGGACAACGGCAACGAATAGCGATTGCGCGAGCTTTTCTCCGCGATCCAAAAATCTTAATGCTTGATGAAGCCACTGCTAGCTTGGACGCTGAATCAGAGGCGATGGTTCAAAAAGCATTGGGAGACTTAATGCAAGGAAGAACGACACTAGTAATTGCGCATCGCTTAAGTACGATTGTCGATGCCGATAAAATCTACTTTATCGAAAATGGAACAGTATCCGGCGCAGGAACCCATCAAGAATTATTAAAGACAACACCACTATATGCACAGTATGTTAAGGATCAGTTTAAATAAAGACTGCGAAAAGATAAGATTTTCGCAGCCTTTATTTTAAGTATGAAAAAAGCGACTGAGATAAAATCTCAATCGCTGTAAACCTCTGATGGGCAGTCAGGGGATCGAACCCTGGACCCACGGATTAAGAGTCCGTTGCTCTGCCAGCTGAGCTAACTGCCCATATCCTTTAACAGAATACTCAAATATTTTAACCTGTTATTGATCAAATGTCAAATATTTTTCATAAGTTTTTAGAAAATATTTATGGAATTTTTCCCTGTGCTATAATAGAGGCACTGATATATAGCAGATTTAAAGTAATTAATCAATTAACCCAATGGAGGGAATCATTGATATGGCAAAGAAAATTTTAGTTGTTGATGATGAAAAACCAATTTCTGATATCATCAAATTTAATCTTGAAAAAGAAGGATATGAAGTTGTCGTAGCCTATGATGGCGAAGCAGCTTTAGAACAAGTAGAAGCAGAAAATCCTGATTTAATTATTCTTGACCTAATGCTGCCGAAGATCGATGGACTTGAAGTGGCCAAGCGGGTTCGGGCTAAGCATACCATGCCGATTATTATGGTAACTGCTAAAGATTCGGAACTAGATAAGGTGCTGGGGCTTGAGCTTGGGGCCGATGATTATGTTACTAAGCCGTTCTCTAACCGCGAACTAGTAGCACGAGTAAAGGCTAATTTACGACGGCAAGCAACTCTGAAGGCACCGGCGGAAGAAGAAAATAATACCGATATTCAAATTGGCGACCTTACGATTCATCCTGAAGCCTATACCGTAACTAAGCGAGGCGAAAATATCAATTTAACGCATCGTGAGTTTGAACTTTTACACTATCTAGCTCAACATATTGGACAAGTTATTAACCGCGAACATCTTCTTCAGACTGTATGGGGTTATGACTATTTTGGGGATGTTCGGACAGTTGATGTGACCGTTCGACGGCTTCGTGAAAAGATTGAAGATAACCCGAGTCACCCCCAATGGTTAATTACCCGGCGTGGTGTTGGCTATTACCTAGCAAATCCTGATCAGAATTAGAGGCTGAACCATTGTGAACAGCAAGTTAAAATTTTATCAATCGATTCGTTTTAAAATCGCTCTCGTATTCGTGTTAATTTTGATGTTAACACTTGAATGTGTTGGGGCGGTTTTTGTGCGTCAATTAGAGCATCAGAACCTTAATACGTTTAAGCAAACCATTGAATTACCGTCTTACGTTGATAATTCTTTAGCAGAGCAGCTATCACGATCAAATACTAAAAAAGCAAACAAACAAATTAACCAAATCCTTTCAGAAGTTAATAATAATAATATTTCTGAAATCCGGGTGGTTGATAGTAAGAGTATTGTGCGGGGAACAAGCAACGCTGATAATCGGAGTGCAATCGGTCAGAAAACAACGGACCAAGCAATCAAAGCAACCTTATTAAATAATAGGTCGCATACCGAAAATTTATACGATAATTCAAATCACACGCGCTACTATGTTAATGTTATTCCCCTTGTGGATAATAGTAACAATAACGTTGTGGGAGCTGTTTACCTGCGAGCTAGTCTAGAAAGTGTCTACGCTAATATTAATAATATTACTTTGGTATACCTATCTGCGGCGATGATTACTATTGTCTTGAGTTTGATCTTGGCAATTATTATTTCCCAGGAAATTACCCGCCCAATTGAAGAAATGAGGAAACAAACATTACGAATTGCCCGGGGAGACTATTCTGGTCAAGTAAAAGTATTGGGAAATGACGAGTTAGGACAATTAGCAGGGGCAGTTAATAATCTTTCTGTCCGGGTTGAAGAGGCACAGGAGTCAAGCGATTCTGAACGACGACGGCTTGATAGCATTTTATCCCATATGTCTGATGGGGTTTTAGCCACTGATCGTCGAGGAAATGTGACCATTGTAAATAATATGGCGTTACAGTTACTAGGTGTCGAAAATGAAGATGATTTAATTGGTAAGTCAATTATTGATGTGTTGGATATTCGTCATGACTATACCGTTCGTCAACTAGTAAATGGTGAACAGCGCGAGATGATTATTGATATGTCAAACTCTGGCAATAATTTGATCTTAAACGCCTACTTCTCACCAATTCAACGCGAATCTGGCTTTGTCAGTGGGCTTGTCTGTGTCCTTCATGATGTAACGAGCCAGCAAAAAGAAGAACGCGAACGGAAGCAATTCGTTTCAAACGTCTCACATGAGTTGCGGACTCCATTAACAAGTGTTCGAAGCTATGTCGAAGCATTAAGTGATGGTGCTTGGCAGGATAAAGAAATTGCCCCTAAGTTCTTAAAGGTTGTTCAGGATGAGACAGACCGGATGATTCGGATGATCAATGACCTGTTGAGTCTATCACGGATGGATGCAGGGACAACGAAGCTCAATCTGGAATACGTAAATATCAATGAGTTATTTAACTATATCTTGGATCGTTTCGATATGATTATTAAAAAAGAAGAAGATCCAAAAAAGAAAAAATATACCATTGAACGATACTTTACTAAGAAAGATTTATGGGTTGAAATTGATACCGATAAGTTTACCCAGGTAATTGATAATATTATGAATAACGCGATTAAGTATTCTCCAGATGGTGGTGTAATTACAACCCGCTTACTGGAGACGCATAATCATGTTATTTTAAGTATTTCTGACCAAGGTTTAGGGATTCCACGAAAAGATCTTGGACGTATCTTTGATCGATTCTTCCGCGTTGATAAGGCAAGAAGCCGGAAGCAAGGGGGAACAGGTCTGGGACTAGCTATTTCCAAGGAAGTTATCAATATGCTTGGTGGACAAATTTGGGTTGATAGTGTAGAAGGCAAGGGTTCAACATTCTATATTTCCTTGCCATATGTACCTTATGAGGAGGAAGACTGGGATGATGAAGAAGCTGAAAAGTAATTGGCAAGCAATCGCCTTAACGGTTGTTGTGCTTCTTAGTTTATTCATTTCATGGATTGTCTGGACCAACCCATTTCCTTTTGAGGGAGCACGACACGAAAATTTCAATAATAACCAATCACAACAATATACACCGCAATCAAGGGGCGATGTTTATCTCCCAACTAAAGCAGTTGAGACAAATGAAAAAGGAACTCAGAATCAACTTTATAGCCCTAAAGCTAATTTAATTCTGAGCGTAAAAAAAGAGTTAGAGGATTGGAAATTAGGCCGGACAAATGTTGTCAAACAAAATAACAGTGATGTTTATTTGAGTTATTTGCGACGGCGGAACTCGTTAATGCTGACATATCCGGATGAGGTACCGAGCTCAGTCTTCAACGAAACATTTTCCCAGTCAATTGATACTGACCGGGTTAATCAGATTAACCATATTGTTATCCCGCTAAACGGGCAACATGAGATTTACTTACTTGGTGACCACCATTATAGTGTGTACCGAGTACGGGTAGAGCAGGGAAAATTTAACCATATTCGGCAACTCTTAAAGTCAATGGATCGAATCCCAGTTGACCATAAAACTATTAACGGAGTAGCAGTAATGATGTATCCCCGGTCCTTTGAGTTACCAGCATTAGGATATCAAATCACTGCGCAAAACATCGATACCCTTAGTGCTAGTCTAATGAGTACTAACCAACACACAACAATTACGGCAAATCGGAATGGCAACGAGACTACCTATACGGATGGAACCAATCGTCGGCTGATATTTAATCACCAAGATGGAACGCTTAAATACGAAAATTACCTTAGTAAGGACGATCGGGAATCAACAAGCCAGATTTTCCCACACTTCTATAATAAGTTGACGACAATTGGAATTCCGCTTGATAATTTGCGCTATGATGAGGTGAGTGAGCATGGTCGTCGGTTAAACTATCGGGCTTATGTTAATAGCTTTCCAATTTTCAATAGTGATGGTTATGGAGAAGTAACGCTTGAATCTACAAGTAGCGGGAATGAACGCTTCTGGCTAAGTCTTTATAGTCTTCGAGTGCCATTGCCAATTGATCACCAGATGGTCAAGCTTCCATCAAGTGCAGATGTGATTAATCAATTACATGCAACCAACCGGATGCGTGACATCAAGGACTTACGTGTCGGGTATATTTGGAAAACTGATAAAGATAGTCATGTTGTAAAGTTAGTGCCAACGTATTTCATTAAGTATCGCGGCCACTGGGTTGAATATACCGAGTTAGAAAAGTAGGAGGGTTAAAGAATGAATTTTAAACGTATTCAATGGATCTTTATCCTTGCCTTTTTGCTTTTTGATATCTTTGTTGGAAGTTCATTAATCTTAGAAACTAGATTTACCGTTTCTAATGGTCAGCAAAATCGCCAATCAACAGTGTTAAAAGAAATGCGCAATGACTCGATTAGTTATGGCGAGCTTTCTAATAAGCAGCAAACCGGATATTATATTGCTGGAAAGAAATCCTCTGATAGCGGAGTCCTAGAGCAAGAAGCCGGGAAATTACGTAATCAAAATTTTCGTCTTTCTTCAGGAACACTAACTAGTGAGTTTGATAAGCCAATTAAAACAACTAAAAATAATGAGATTCGGCGTGTCGACCGTCTATTAAAAAATAAAAAGATGGTAAGTTTAGGAAATCATTATCGCTATAACAAGGAATTATCGGACAAAAATACCCTTGTTTATACGCAAATGCTAGAAGGAAAGCCGCTATTTTCAAATGATGGGCAAATTCGTTTTCGGATAAACTCTGACTATGAGATAACAGGTTATACGCAGACTTACTTGCAAGATGTTGAAATTCTCCGGCAACGGTCAAATACGATTAGTCAGCGCCGAGCAATTACCTGGTTGTATAAACATAATCAAATTCCTAATAACTCCCGCATTAGGTGGTCGGTGCTCAGTTATTCTAAGCTCCTTAACACTACTACTGATGATAAAGCAGTCTATGTGCCAACGTGGACTGTTGAAATCAAAACTAAAAACTCAGGAGCAATTCAACAATTACAAGTTAACGCATTTAATAGTACAGTTATGAAGGAAACGCCAGATAGTGTGAATACGAACTCGTTAAATGATAAGTAATTGAGGAGGAACTTTAAGTGACAGAAACGGATCCATTACGTTATAGTATACTTGCGAGCGGGAGTACTGGAAATGTAACTTATTTGGAAACGCGCAACCACCGGATCTTGATTGATGCTGGTTTAAGTGGGAAGCGGATTGAAAATTTAATGAAGAAGATTGATCGATCATTAAAGGATGTCGATGCGATTTTTGTAACGCATGAACACAGTGATCATACGCATGGTGTTGGTGTCTTGGCACGTCGCTATGGGATGGATGTTTATGCCAATGAAGGAACCTGGCAGGCAATGGCCAATAAAGTTGGTAAAATCCCATTAGCACAAAAGCATATTATTGCACCAAATACTGTTAAGGACTTGGGAGACATGGATATTGAAAGTTTTGCGGTATCTCATGATGCTGCGCAACCGCAATTTTACCAAGTTCACCACAATAATAAGACCTTCTGTATTATTACGGATACTGGTTATGTTTCTGATCGAGTTGAGGGAACCATCCGAAATGCAGATGCCTACGTAATGGAATGCAATCATGATACAGAAATGTTGCGGATGGGTCCTTATTCATGGCCATTAAAACAGCGGATATTAGGGGATGAGGGTCACCTTTCCAATGAAGAAGGTGCCGATGCATTGATGAGTGTTGTTGGGCGGCGAACCAAAGAGATTTTCCTTGGTCACCGTAGTCAACATAATAACATGCGTTCGCTCGCCCACTTAACAGTTGCAAGTTTGATGGAGCAGCATGACTTTGGCGTCGATCATGATTTTAAATTGCAAGATGCTGAACCAGAAGAACCAAGCAAGTTAATGACGTTATAATAAAGAGATCACGGTTTTTATCGACTTTATTCAATGATTTTTCATATTTAAATTGTAATTTGAAGATAGTAATTCTTTAAATTAGTGGAGGGTTTAATTGATGAATAGGATAAAACAAGCTTTTAAAGATCGATTGTGGCTAGGCGTAATTATTGTCGGCTTATTTGCTGGTCTTATTGGTGGTGGAATCGCCTTAGGAATTAATAACCTGGTACAACATCATGAAGAAGTAACAAGTACACGAGTCCCAGCTGGCTCTAATAAGTCTGGTGGTACGAAGGTTAATAAGAATAAGGCGGACTTAAACGGGGAAGCGTCCCAAGCTTATAAGTCCGTCCAAGGAGCCGTTGTTAGTGTTATTAATAAACAAAAGGTTCAGCAATCAAGTGGGACGCTAGGAATTTTTGGTTATGGCAACAGTAGTAACAGCAGCAGTGATTCTTCTAGCGATAATAAATTAGAAACCGCTAGTGAAGGGTCAGGAGTTATTTATAAGAAGAGTGGCAATTCGGCTTATGTTGTAACTAATAACCACGTTGTCAAAGGTTCAAACGCGCTCCAAGTAATTTTAAGCAATGGTAAAAAAGTTAATGCTGATTTAGTTGGTGCTGATTCTGCAACCGACTTAGCTGTATTGAAGATTAACGCTACAAATGTTAAGACAGTTGCATCCTTTGGTAACTCTAATTCGATTGTTCCTGGTCAGGATGTGCTAGCAATCGGTTCACCAATGGGAAGTGAATATGCTAATACAGTAACGAAAGGAATTATTTCTGCCAAAGATCGGACATTAAAAGCCGGTACTGATGGAACTTTGACATCGGTTATCCAAACAGATGCCGCTATTAACTCTGGTAATTCAGGTGGTCCATTAATTAATATGGCAGGTCAAGTTATCGGAATTAATTCAATGAAACTTGCTTCTGATACACAAGGCTCTTCAGTTGAAGGTATTGGTTTTGCCATTCCAAGTAATGAAGTTGTGACAATTATTAACCAGTTAATTAAGAATGGTAAAATAACTCGTCCATCACTCGGAATTAGTATGGTGGATCTTAGTAATGTTACTTCTGATCAACAGCAATCAGTCTTAAAACTACCAACAAGCGTAAGCAAAGGGGTAGTGATTATAGATGTGAATAGTGGTTCAGTTGCTGATACTGCTGGATTGAAAAAATATGATGTCATTACAAAACTTGGTGACACTCAAGTTACAGATGCGGGTTCATTAAAGGCAGCCTTATATAAATACAAGGTTGGACAAAACGCTAAAGTCACTTATTACCGTGATGGTCAACGGCACACCGCAACTTTGCATTTAACAAAGAGTGCTGATACAACATCAACTGATGACTCACAACAAGATAATAATTAATGAATTGGGACTGTGACATAAGCCAAATTACTTTCATAAAAGACAAATGGCGCAGTACACCAATGGCCTCCAATGCCCGGTAAAACCGAACGTTGGAGGCCTATTGTTGCTTGCGGGGGCTCGAAAAACGAAGTCACGAGTGACTTCTGTCTCGCTCCCTTTTCATTAAAAGCCTCTTAATTAAAAGGGGTATAATATTAGTTATCAATATAAAGGATGGTGGGTAAAATGAATAATCCACGGTTTAAATACCCAGATACAAAGGCATATGAATTTGTAGTACATCGTTTAGAAGAACGCGGAGTAAACTTAGAAGAGCTTGCGAAGATTGTGTATGAGACACAAAAGGGCTTTGAGCCAGATTTGACGTTGGAAATATGTCAAAAATTTTTAATTGATACGATGCATAAGCGTGAATTATTAAATAGTGCAATGGTAGCACTTGAACTTGATCGGTTAACCGAAGAAGGAAAAGTAGATGAACCTTTAGCAGGTATTATAAGAAATGATGCTGGGGTGTTTGGGGTAGATGAAACCCTAGCTTTACAAATTGCTAATATTTATGGAACAATTGGGACGACAAACTTTGGTTACTTTGACCGGGTTAAGAGTGGGATTATTGCCAAATTTGACCATGATAAGGTTCATGTAAATACATTTATTGACGATATTCTCGCGGCGATTGTGGCGGCTGTTTGCGGAAAGATTGCCCACCAGTACGCTTAATTAAAAAAATATCATTGACTTTTAAATGATTTATCATTAAAATGAACGTAATTCGTTTAGAGGAGTAAAGCAAATGAGTTATCAAACTTTACAATTAAATCATAGTTGGCAAAGCCGGTAACTCAGGGATAGCTGTAGTACAGATATGACCTGGGTTTATTCGCAGATTATATCTGTACCGGCTACTTTATCATGTACAAATAAGGGCTTGTACGGATTCCACGTACGGGCTTTTTCTATTTCACTGGATAAATAGTGGGAGTTCCGAAACGTGGAGCTCCTTTTTATTTTGAAAGGTGGAGATAGGGATGAAACGAATTATGGGCTATATTATTATTGGAATTGTTGTGATTGGCGGTTATTTTGGACTTTTAAGGCTTCATCAACAGACTACAAAGCCAGTGGTAGGAATTTTAACAATGATGCATCATCCAGCATTAGATCAGATTCAACAGGGGGTCGTTGCTGGATTAGCAGAAGAAGGATACCGAAACGGCAAGAATATCAAAATTGAATACCAGAATGCGAATGGTGATCAGGGAAACTTAAATACTATGGCGAATAAATTAGTGAATGATCATGCGAAAGTAATCGTTGGTATTACCACCCCAGCTTGCCAAGCACTTGCTAATGCGACCAAGGATATTCCAATTGTGATGGGCGGAATTGGTGATCCGGTTGGTGCCGGCTTAGTAAAGAATGAAAAACACCCAGAAGGAAACGTTACAGGGGTTCATGATGTAAATCCGAGTGAACAGCAGATTGCCTTAGTAAAGAAATTTATACCAAACATAAAGACTCTGGGAGCAATCTACACATCGAGCAATACCTCTTCTGAAAGTCAGTATCGAACAATGGTAAAAGCAGCGCATAAATTACATGTAAACTTAAAAACTTATACAATTGCGAATGCTAATGAACTTAATCAGACTTCACAAACAATGTTGAGTAAAGTAGACGCGGTCATTGTTCCTAGTGACAATACAATTGCCGGATCAATGGGAGTATTGGTGAAAAATGCGGATGCGGTCAATAAGCCTGTTTTCCCTAGTGCTGATACAATGGTAAAAGATGGTGGAGTAGCTTATATTAGTCTTAGCCAATACGGGCAAGGAAAAGCAGCCGGAAAAATAACAGCACGTATTTTAAAAGGTGAAAAGCCAGGACAGATGGCAGTTAATAATTACCATCATGGAGAACCGGTTCTTAATTTAAAGCAAGCACGTAAGTTAGGAATAAAAGTTCCAGCAGATTTTCAACGAGAAGCAGAACAACATGGAACAGTCTTTAAGTAAGATAGTGGGAAAATTCCGAATAATAAGAAAAATTGAAGAAGATAACATTCGCTAGGTAACATTCTGTTGTATACTTACCACAGATTGTGTTGTAAATCGTTAGAAATACGTTAAAATAATAATGTGAAATTGCTTGTGGATAAGTCAGTGGATAACTAACAGTAAATTTAAAGTAATTTTATAAATGTTGGTATATCAATAAAATTTATTGTTCAAAACTTATCCACAAGTTGAATGTGTATTTGTGGATAAGTGGAATTCTTTGTATAATCCCTGTAACAACGCTTACGGGCCCAAGGTATTACGGAATCATTACTGAACAATTGTTCCTGTAGATAACTGTGGATAAGTAATTTTTAAGAAAACGCTTTTTCAACAAAAAATTAACCGAACATTCGGGAAAAGTAAAAAAATCTACACTGGCCTGTGGATAACTTTGTGGATAAACTGTGGAAGGTAGTGGATATCTTGAATATAAAAATTATTGGTGTGGGTAAGTTAAAAGAAAAGTATTTTAAAGCGGGAATTGCTGAATATGCTAAACGACTTGGACGTTATTGTAAATTTGAAATTGTTGAGGTTCCTGATGAAAAAGCACCTGAATCTTTAAGCCAAGCAGAAATGGATGAAGTAATGGCAAAGGAAGGGGAACGGATTCTTGATAAAATCAAAGATCGCGAATATGTATATGCTTTAGCGATTAAAGGTAAAGAACGTTCTTCTGAAGAGTTTGCAAAAGAAATCAATAAATTAACAACTTATGGTCACAGTGATATTACTTTTGTGATCGGCGGTTCATTAGGGTTAAGTCCAGCAGTATTAAAACGGGCAGATGCCCAAATTTCGTTTGGACGTTTTACCTTACCTCATCAATTAATGCGTTTAGTTTTAAGCGAACAAATTTATCGAGCTTTTACCATCATCAATGGTCTCCCATATCATAAATAAAGAATTTCCTGAGTTTTGGTTAGATTATTATTTATCGTTGTTAGCGATGGTATAGTGTAAATATGAAGTGTAATGGCATAAGAATTAAAGGATTTGATTTAAAATAGGCATACGAGGTTACCAAGTAATTCTTTTAGGGGTAATGGCAGGAATATGCATTTTAGTGATGCAAGGAAAAGCAAGTGCAATGATAGTAAATGAAGCACGGCTGACATTGCCTAATGAAAAAAGAATTGAGTATGATGAATTTGAACGGTACCAGTTTCGGGCAAAACAGTTACGAACTTGGTGGCAAGTCAAGCGACCAAAATATAAAATTGATTGGTCATTTTATCATAAGAAACGAGGATACTGGGATTAGCTCAGGTCCTCGTTTTTCTTTTAACTTTTCAAAAAAGCTATTAAAATGAAGATATTAAAAGGAGGCAATGATAATGAAAAAAGTTGGGATTATAGTCGGTAGCGTTCGTCCAAATCGGCGGAGCATGCAAGTAGCAAACTGGTTAAAAGTTCAATTAAAGAAAAGTACAAAGGTTCAATTTGACATCATCGACCTAAAAGAAGTTAATTTACCGATGATGGATGAACCTAAAATTCCTTATTTGGGTTTATATGTTCACGAAAAAACGCGTAAATGGAGTGAGTTAGTACAAAGCTATGATGGTTTTGTGTTAGTTTTTCCGCAATACAATTGGGGCTATCCAGCAGTTTTGAAAAATGCGATTGATTACTTAGGAAAAGAATGGCAAGGAAAGCCGGTTAGTTTAGTAACATTCGGTGGACATGGCGGCTCGCAAGCACAAATTGCAATGAAATTGGTCGTAACCGGCTTAAAGATGGCGGCGCTTCCTGTTGATCTACAAGTTAACTTGCTGCCAGATGATTCAACTTCAACCGCTGATCGGAAGTTGAATACTTATAATACGCAAGCAGCGTTATTAAAGACTGCCTTTGAAAATGAATTAAGCTAATTTGTGATTAAAGTAGCAAATTATTGTGGGACATTAATATAAAATTGATTCAATTTGTGAATATTATGACAAACATCGTGATATTGTAGCAGATTAGGCAAGATTATTATTACAAATTGGGCGATAATGAATAAAAAATCAAAATGTTTCTATTGCAAAACTAAAACGCTTGCATGATAATGGAATCGTATTCAAATACCATGAGGAGGGTATTTTTAATGAATAGACAATTTGATTTCTTAATGCCAAGTGTGAACTTCTTTGGTCCTGGTGTTATTGCTAAAATTGGTGATCGTGCAAAGATGCTCAATATGCACAAACCATTGATTGTTACTACTGAAGGTTTATCCAAGATTGACAATGGTCCTGTAAAGCAAACCGTTGCTTCATTGGAAAAGGCTGGCGTTGACTATGCCGTATTTACTGGCGCTGAACCTAACCCTAAGATCCGGAATGTTCAAGCTGGTAAAAAGATGTACCAAGATGAAAACTGTGACTCAATTATTACTGTTGGTGGGGGTTCTGCTCACGACTGTGGTAAGGGTATCGGTATTGTTTTAACTAACGGTGATGACATTTCCAAGCTTGCCGGAATTGAAACATTGAAGAATCCACTTCCACCATTGATGGCTGTTAACACTACTGCCGGAACTGGTTCTGAATTAACTCGTCACGCTGTTATTACTAACGAAAAGACTCATTTGAAGTTTGTTGTTGTTTCATGGCGTAACATTCCATTGGTATCATTCAACGATCCAATGTTGATGCTTGATATTCCAAAAGACATTACCGCTGCTACTGGTTGTGATGCTTTTGTTCAGGCTATTGAACCATACGTTTCTGTTGACCATAACCCAATTACTGATAGTCAATGTAAAGAAGCTATTCAATTAATTCAAACTGCTTTACCAGAAGTAGTTGCTAATGGTCACAATATTGAAGCACGGACTAAGATGGTTGAAGCTGAAATGCTTGCCGGAATGGCCTTCAATAATGCCAACTTAGGCTATGTTCACGCAATGGCTCACCAACTCGGTGGTCAATATGATGCTCCTCATGGTGTTTGCTGTGCCTTGCTCTTGACCACTGTTGAAGAATATAACTTAATCGCATGTCCAGAGCGGTTTGCTGAATTGGCTAAGGTAATGGGCTTTGACACTACTGGTCTTACCCTTTACGAAGCAGCACAAAAGTCAATTGACGGTATGCGTGAAATGTGCCGGCTTGTTGGTATTCCATCATCAATCAAGGAAATTGGTGCTAAGCCAGAAGACTTTGAAATGATGGCCAAGAATGCCCTCAAGGATGGTAATGCCTTCTCTAACCCACGTAAGGGTACTGTTGAAGATATTGTAAAGCTTTATCAAAAGGCTTACGATGGCATCTACTAATAATTAAATAAACACAAAGAGGCTGGAAATCAGCTCAGTCTCTTTACTGTTTTACGTATTAAACTGCCAGCCAACCTTACGGAGGTGGGACTATGAACTAGCCAAGCTAATTCTGTCCCCCTCTTTTTTTGTCTACTTTTAATTCTTAATATTTTGAATTTTTTTCACAAAGTTACTTGCAAGCGTATTCTTTTGAAACTATAATAAAAATTATTCTAAGAGAGAATAAGAGGAAAAGAGAAAATGATATATTTACTTGCTTTAATTCCAGCAATTGGTTGGGGTGCGATGCCATTAATTACTGGTAAAATTGGTGGTTCACCAGTTAATCAAATGTTTGGAATCGGTGCTGGAGCTTCAATTGTGGGAATTATTGCATATTTGATAACAAAACCAACCGTCAGTGTAACTGCTTTTTGGTTCTCGCTAGCGATCGGTTGTTTATGGACAATTGGACAGGTTGGTCAGTTCATCTCGTTTAAACATATGGGAGTTTCAAATACGATGCCCCTTTCTTCAGCATTTGTGTTAGTTATGACGTCGTTTGTCGGCATCTTTTTCTTTGATGAATGGCAAGGAGCCAGAGCATTAAGTATTGGGTTGACAGCGTGTGTAGTTGTAATTATTGGGGCTGTTTTAACCTCGATTTCGGACGGAACATCGGATAAAAAGGTTTCGACTAAGTGGGTATTATTTTTATTAGTAACAACAATTGGTTACTGTGCTTATTCGATTTTTCCTAAAATGCCACAGGTTGCTCATGAAAGTAGTCAGGGTATTTTCCTACCAGAAGTATTAGGAATTTTACTTGGTTCAGTAATTTATACTATTTGTTCGGGTAACGCTAAAGCATTTAAGCAAAAAGAACAATACTTAAATATTTTAGGAGGACTTTCATGGGGGATTGGTAACTTTGCCTATGTTTTTGTTGGTAAAGCTCTTGGAGTAGTGACTGCTTCAATTTTTGGTCAAATGAATGTTATTATTTCAACATTTGGTGGTATCCTACTTTTGCATGAAACCAAGACCAAGCGAGAAATGATATATACAGTAGTTGGAATTATCCTAATTGTAATTGGTAGTATTTTAACAGTAATTGCTAATTAATTATTGAAGATTTTAGGTAATATCAATAAATGAGAGAGGAAACGCGCAAAATCAGCTTTTTAACCGATTTTACGCGTTTTTTTAGTCTTATATTATTTCCCAGGTTATATTGTGCTATTTCTTATCAAGTAGATCAAACCTAATTTGTCCAAGTTGTAATTTTTCAGGTTGTTTAGCCCCGTGGAAAATCAGTTTAAATAATCGATTTTCAACGCCAGCCTTGAAAACAAGTTGTTTATCGCCAATATTAATTGTATAGGTGTCACCTTCACTTACTACTTCTGCCTGCAAGAGGGCTGACCATTGTTTAGCAGCCTCTTCTGGATCACTAACATTAAAGATTGCTTGCTTAACAAAAAGGTCACCTGCCGGATGGAATTTAATTAAGCCCTGTTTCTTGAGGTCTTCCCGGCGTTGATCATCGTTGTTGCCCCATTGAATAAAGAATGGTGCAGGTAAATGGTTAACAAGTTCATCATTGACATAGAAAATCTTCCATTGAATAAGTTTACCGGCAGGATCCACGCGCTTTCCATCAGTAATATCACCAACATTAAGCCCCAGACCCTCTAATCGCTGGTGAGTTTCTTCAATATTGTCAGTCTGAATGGCAATTGTTGTGATGCGCTGAATACCAGCAAAATAATCTTCAACGGCATCATGAATTGCTGAGTTATTTTCATATGGGAATGCCTTAGCTTTTTCCTTATTAGCGATGGTTAAGAGCTCAATGTAATTAAGGCCAAAATAATCTAGTGCATTTTTTGTTCCCCAATATTCGTGATGTCCACCAGGGGTAAAGGCTAAACCTTTAGAGTTGAAGTAATCAATTGCATCTTGAAGGTTAGTTACATCAACCATTGTATGATCCCAATTTAACGTTTCTGTCATTTTAATCACCCTTGTTCTGTTTGCCTAATTCCTTTGTTCGTTTAACAGCAGCAAGGACAGCATTTTCAATTCCCGCTGAAAAAGTGCTTTTATCTAGTTCATGCTGGGCGGTGATACCCACTCCGCCAGCAGAATTATTAATATCAAGTAATTCGGCAGGGTGTTTACCACTTTGTTCTACAAATGCAGCGGCTGCGCGTAGATTCTCAAGAGCAAGTTTGTTTGCTTGTTGGCGAGGCATTCCGGCAAGCACACCTGCGTTTGTAAAACTAATTAGAAAGTTATAGATATAGTTTGGTCCAGCCACGCCATATCCAGTAAATACATCTAGCAAGGATTCATCAATGTAATCGACTTTTCCAAAACTATTTAGAAAGTCTTCAATGACAGTTTGATTAGCTCGATTGTTTTTAACGACGCCGCTATAACCCATGGCAACATCAGTCAAGGTATTGGGGATGATCCGTGTAATTGCAAAAAGATCTTCCTGAGATGAAAGTTGTGCAACTGTTACGCCGGCAATAATTGAAAGCACGTCCTTTTGGTAGTGGTGGGCGACAAGTTCTTTCATGATCTCTTGCCAGTTATCTTGTGGACGCACTCCCAGAATAACAAGATCAGCATTCTCAACAGCCGTCCAATCAGGTTGTTGACTTGCTTGAATATGATAAGTATCAGTCAAATAATTAACTCGATCGCTCGAAATATCTGTTATCCCAGTTGTTTCAGGAGTAATTACTTTTTTCTTCAGTGCAGCCCGCAGCATTGCTTCCACCATTTGACCACCACCAAATGAGTAAATCTTAAGTGTCATTGAAACATCATCCTTTCTATATGTACCTAACCTAATCGTAGCGTATTTCAAACTAAGACGCTAATTTAAACACTTCTTTCAAAAAAATAAATTCACAAATTGGTCTACTTGAAATTAAATTAACAAGAAAGCGTTTGCTGTATAATAAAATTGTTAGTTAGAAATATAATAAAAGGGCTTTTATTTGTTAAAAAACAAACTTTTCAATATGAGATAATTGGATTTTTACGGAGTAATATTAGTTGAATTGGTCTATTAAATAGTTGTAAAATGTAAGCGTTTATTTAAGGGGGAACCATTATGGCATATCAAAGTATCAATCCATTTACGAACCAAGTAGAAAAAACGTTTGAAAATACAACTGATGAAGAATTAGAACAAACATTAACTACGGCGCATCAATTATATTTAGATTGGCGGAAGTATAATGACCTTGAAGAACGGAAACGGCAAATTTTAAAGTTAGGTCAAATATTACGTGAACGGCGTGTTGAATATGCGACAGTTATGAGTAAGGAAATGGGAAAATTAATTAGCGAAGCAGAAGGCGAGGTTGACCTTTGTGCTTCTTTCTGTGATTATTATGCAGCCCATGCAGATGAATTTCTGCAACCAAAAATTATTGCGACAACGAGTGGACGCGCCAAAGTTTTGAAGCAATCATTAGGAATTTTAGTTGCAGTTGAACCTTGGAATTTCCCATTCTATCAAATTGCCCGGGTATTTATTCCCAACTTTATTGCAGGAAACCCCATGATCTTGAAGGATGCGTCGAATTGTCCAGCATCCGCCCAAGCATTTAACGATGCCGTTAAGGAAGCTGGTGCGCCAGCCGGCAGTTTAACTAATTTATTCCTTTCATATGACCAAGTAAATAAGGCAATTGCTGATAAGCGGGTAGCCGGCGTTTGTCTTACTGGTTCTGAACGTGGTGGTGCAACCGTTGCTAAAGAGGCTGGTGCTAATTTGAAGAAGAGCACTTTGGAACTTGGTGGTAATGATGCCTTTATTATCTTAGACGATGCAGATTGGGATCTTGTCGAAAAAGTTGCCCCGGCAGCCCGTCTGTATAATGCTGGACAAGTATGTACATCATCAAAACGTTTTATTGTCCTTGAAAAGGATTATGATCGTTTCTTAAAGATGATGAAAGATGCGTTCTCGAAAGTTAAAATGGGTGATCCCCTTGATCCATTAACAACTCTGGCACCATTATCATCTAAGAAAGCAAAAGAAAAGCTCCAACAGCAAGTCGCAACAGCAGTAGAAAATGGGGCCAAAGTTTACTATGGTAATAAGCCGGTTGACATGGAAGGTCAATTCTTTATGCCAACGATCTTAACTGATATCACTCCAGATAACCCAATATTTGATACGGAAATGTTTGGGCCAGTGGCTTCGGTTTATAAGGTTAGTTCCGAAGAGGAAGCAATCGAACTGGCTAATAATTCAAGCTATGGGTTAGGAAACACTATCTTTAGCAATGATTCCGAACATGCGGAACGAGTAGCAGCGAAGATCGAAACTGGAATGAGTTGGATTAATGCCGGCTGGGCTTCATTACCAGAATTACCATTTGGTGGTGTTAAGAATTCAGGTTACGGTCGTGAACTCAGCAGTTACGGAATTGATGAATTTACTAACAAACATCTAATTTACGAAGCACGACAATAAAAATTAATCAAACAACGCAAATAAAGGGATCGCAAGTTTGGATTGCGGTCCCTTTATTATTACCTGGGAAATTATTGAATTCTTTTCAATACAATCTTGCAATATTATCTCACTGCTTATATACTCAGTTGCATAAGTAATCAACCACAAAATTGCTATTTGGAGGAACATTCATATGACTGCGAAAAGAAACAGCCATCATAAATCTCGATTACGACAATTATTTGCAACACGTCGACGTCGGTGGATTGGCATCGGTGGCCTAATTGTAATTATAATTCTTGTATTAGTTTCAATTCGACATGCAAGTGAGGAAAAAGCAACAGAAAAAAATGAATATAATATCCTACGGGTTACTGAGCAATCAGATTTTAATCTGACAGGAAAGATCGAACCAGTCCAGACGCAAACACTAACCCTGCCATCTGGTACCCTGCAAAATCTTAATGTGAAAAATGGGGATCACGTTGCGCAAGGAGAAGCACTTTTGACCATGCATAATGATAGTACACAAGATAGTGTTACTGAACTGCAGGGGGACCTTAGTAAAAGTCAACGAACAATGAATGCTCAACAACAGACAATCAATAATTTACGCCAACAGTTGAATGGGATGGGGCAAGGTGATGAAGGATACAATGATCTGCGCAATCAGCTTACCGAGGCACAAAATGCATATGCAGACGCACAAGCAAGTGTTGCTGCTACTCAACAACGGCTTAACACCGCTTCAAGCAAGGTTAATCAAACATTAACAGCACCTTTTGCTGGTTATGTTACGGTTGATCAATCAAAGCAAAATGCTCCTGTAATTACCCTTTACTCGGATACGCTTCAATTTGTCGGTCAAATCTCGGAATATGATTATAGTAAACTTCATCAAAGTGCTGATCTAAAGGTAAAGGCCTTAGCAACAAATCGAACTGCTAATACTCAGGTAAGTTATCTTTCAACAATTCCAACTAAAAATAGTGGAAATAATACCAAATATGAAGTAACTGCTAATGTTAGTGCTAATAAATTTATGGCGGGGCAGACAGCAAAAGCTTCTATTAAACAAGATGGGGTCCAGATTTCCAAATCAGCTGTTCGTCATGGGAAGGTATTTGTTGTTGATTCAGACAACCGAGTTCGCGAGACAGATGTTAGTGGCCGGGCAGTCAACAGCTCTTATATTGTGACTGATGGCGTTGATGCTGGTGATCGGATTGTGACTAACCCTAACAGTAAGTTGAAAAATAATGCAAAGGTTGATTAATATGATCAAGCTAAAGAACATTAATAAATATTACCGTCAAGGTAGCCAACGTTTTCATGTTCTCCATGATATTAATGTTGACATTGAGCAAGGCGAATTAGTAGCAATTATCGGTGAATCTGGGTCAGGGAAATCAACTTTGATTAATATTGTGGGCTTTCTTGATGATGATTTTGAGGGAACATACTTCTACCAAAATCACCCAATCCATGATTATTCGCGAAAGCAGTTTTCAAATTTACGAAATCAAAATGTCGGTTTTGTTTTTCAAAATTTCAAACTGCTACGTGGGTCAACCGTTGCAGATAATGTTGGATTACCCTTGCTATATGCAGGAAAACGACGCCGTGAAATTGGCGAACGGGTTTCTGAAGTCTTAGAGCAAGTTGGTTTAGCCGGATATGAAGATCAATTCCCTAAAAACATGTCTGGTGGTCAACAACAAAGAGTATCTATTGCCCGGGCAATATCAACGAACCCGAAATTTTTAATTGCTGACGAACCAACGGGAGCGCTTGATACGGAAACAAGCCAAGAAGTTATGAATCTTTTTAAGCGATTGAATCACGAAGAAGGAACAACGATTATTATGGTTACCCATGATCCTCATGTCGCTGAACAATGTGACCGAATAATTAAAATTATTGATGGTCGAATTGTGAGTGACAGTAAAGGCGGTGAATATCATGCAGACAATTGAGTTGATCAAATCAGCTATCCAGTCATTAAAAGCGAATAAAAAGCGGAGTTTCCTAACGATTATTGGAATTATGATTGGTATTGCTGCAGTTATTGCTATCCTTGGAATTGGGGACGGGATTACGAAAACGATGTATGATAAGTTCGGTAATAATGCTAAGCAAGGCCAGCAAACGATTGAAATCGTCTATAATCCTGATAATGTTAATTCGACCGTCAATGGATTCACTCAGGAACAAGTTGCTGATATTAATACTCAATTTGGTGGTGAAATTAAAAAAGCTGAGATTGAGCAGGAATCAGATAATCTGTCAACACATGCAGATATTGGTGATGCGACTAAATCAGTGACATTAAGCTTATTAAAGAAGCCAACCCGTGACGTGAAATTCATTGCAGGGCATAACTTTAGTAAACGGACTTTTGAACTCGGGGATACGAATGCCTTGATGAGTGAAAAAGTAGCTAGACGGCAATATGGTTCAGCACAAAATGCGCTTGGCACAACTGTAACAGTAAATAATGTCACCTATAAAGTTACGGGAGTATATAAGTCACAGGCACAGTTCACGGATGATGGAAATCAAAACTCATATGGTGTTGATTTATTATTACCGAAAAAAGTTTACTATCAAGGAGATAGTGCAAAAGAAGGGAATACACTTAAATTAACCTTTAGCCAAGGTGTAAATGCCAGTGCTATTTCCCGCAGAGTCGCAAAATACTTAAAAAATAATAGTTCGGCAGCGACCCAAGGATCCTATCAATACCTAGACATGGAAAAAGCCCTTAAGCAATTCTCTTCTCAAATGAGTATCATTACTACTTTCATTAGTTTTATTGCGGCGATTTCTCTTTTCATTGCCGGAATTGGGGTAATGAACATGATGTATATTTCAGTTTCTGAGCGGACACAAGAAATCGGAATTCGCTTAGCTGTGGGGGCCACACCATTTAACATCATGATGCAATTTTTAGTGGAAGCAGTAATTCTTACCATGACAGGTGGATTATTAGGCTTTTTAGGTGGTGCAGGATTGGCGCACTTACTAGCACCGCTTTTATCAAGTGCGATTGGTGGTGGTGGCATTCATATTCACGCTCATATTTCACTTAATGCTTTCTTATTGGCATTTGGAACATCGGCAGCTGTTGGGTTGATTTTTGGGATCTTACCGGCACGCCAAGCAGCTAATAAGAATTTGATCGATATCTTGAGATAAAAAAATCCTCAGTTTTTTGCTGAGGATTTTTTTACGAATTCTGTAGAAAACACTACGAATCCTGCAAAACGTAAAAACTATTAAATTATCGAGTATAATAAAAAGATAAATTAAAGTTAAATATTAGGAGATAGGAAAAGATGAGTAAAAATAGGGGTAAATTAACGGTTATTTCATTGCTAGTTGTAATTATTGTGGTATGTGGGGTATATATATTATTACACCCATCTTCATCAAAGAAGGTTGCTAGTGAAAGGGCTACTAAGACAGAGACGATTACAAGTAGCTCATCTAAAAAAACATAAAGCAGCCAAAGAAGATAGTTCAGATAAAGTTAAAGATGATGACTCTGATGATTCGTCTTCAGTGGCTGATACTAATGATAGCGAGGCAACTTCTGCATCTACCGCAGCAACCAGTGGTAATCAAACAGCCCAACCTGCACAAAGTCAAAATACAACCCAAGCAACGGCGGTAAGTAATTCTGGTCAAACTGCTAGTCCTAAAGCTACTACTAATAACTATAAAGGAAACCGCAGTGTCGCCAACACAAATAACCGGCGGACAGTAAGCCGAAAGACAACCCAAACTGTATCAACTCAACAACCTGTAACAGTGGAAGATGGGATGAACTTTAGCTACCGGGCTGCGTAAAAAGCGGGCGTGATTGATAATAATACATCTGTTGAAGAGTTTTACAAAAATGCCAAGGAAGGTAATGGTTCTGTAACCTACAAGGGCCAAACTATTTACTACAAAGCTAAGGGTAATAATCAATATCAAGTTACAACTGCTAAATAGTTTAGTTACTAAAAAGTGTCCGGTGTTTTTGCCAGACGCTTTTTTAGTAAAAATACTATGAAAAATGTAAAATATACTAATTGTTTACGCTTTAGTATATAATGAATGAGCGTAATGAATATGTTTACTAAGTGATCATTCAGTATAGAAATTATACTTAAAGATTTGGATGTTATGGGAGTACTTTTATGCAAAAACTATCTATTAAACAACTAATAATAATTACATTGTGCTTATTAGTGCTGGTGGTTGGCTGCATGACTATTCACCAGCGTCGTCATTTTAATAAGAACGTTAAGATTGATAATGTGTCGGTTGGTGGATTGACTGCTAAACAAGCATTAAAGAAGTTACAAGATAATCCACAATCGCCAAAAATTTATGTTAACAATGAGTTAGTATTTACGGATAAGCAATCAGTAGCAAAGTTTAGTAGTGCTGACGAACAAAAAATTAAAAATGCATTACATAGTCAGTATACTTTCTTCCCATCATCTAAGGCAAAGAACATTGCGATTAAGCCTCAAAATGTTAATCAAGATGAAGTATCAAAGATTGATCAAGCAGTCAGTCAAAAGGTAACAGAATTAAATAATGGTCGAAAAGCTCCTGTTGATGCTTACGCTGTATACGAAAATGGCCGAGTACAAGTAAAACCAGCAGTTGGTGGTACTCAATACAGTTTAGATGGTTTGCATAATAAAGTTGAGAATGAGATTGCTGGCGGAACTATTTACTTGAGGCCAGTATACAAAGCTCCGCTTTCTGCAAATAGTAAAACTGTTCAGAATGAAAAAGCAAAGCTCGAAGAATTATCAAAACGATCTGTAACATACCAAGTACAAAACAAAAAGTACCAATTAAATTGTGGTGAGATTATTACCAGAGCAACATATCAAAATGGAAAATATCACTTTAACACTGGAGCAGCTAATTCAAAGATTGATGAAATTAATAATACCCAAGCAACTCTTGGCAAATCATTTGAATTCAAAACACATGATGGATCAGTGATCAAAACAACAGATGCTGGCTCGTATGGTTGGAAGATCAGTAAAAAACAAGCTGGAAAGACTCTTACGAATGCATTGGTTGCAAATAAGCAAACAGTAAACGCCAAAAATGATATCTATGGTAAAGGTTATAATCAACAAGGAACTGGGTATAATACTACAAGCAACAATGGTATAGGGGACACTTACGCCGAAGTTTCACTAGCCGACCAACATGCCTGGTTTTATAAAGATGGTAAGTGTGTTCTTAGTACTGATATTGTTAGTGGGACGAATGATAAAGGAAATGAGACGCCAAAAGGTGTCTGGTATATTATGTACCAGCAAACACCGTCTATCCTTCGAGGCCTTAACGATGATGGTTCGAAATATGCAAGTAAGGTCCAATATTGGTCATCATTTACTGATAGTGGATGTGGATTTCATGATGCAAGCTGGCGTCATGACTGGTCAAAACAAGCCTATCTCGCTAAAGGTGGCGGATCGCATGGATGTATCAATATGCATCCAGATGTTGCTGGTCAAGCCTTTCATGACTTACAGAAAAATGAGCCTGTAATTATCTACTAAAGGAGAATTTATTATGCGCCCAAGTGCTGAACGTTCAATAATGATTGCGGTTGTTTGTTTTATATTAACAATTATTATTTCATTCGCCTTGTCTGAGGGATGGATAAAGTAGGGATTTAACGATGGACTTAGAAAAGAAGAAAAATTTGGTAATTATTAATCTATTTTATATTGGATTGATTTTGATTTACTGCATTTTACATGCAGGACCGCTGAATTTAATGGTGTTTTTGGGTATGTTAGTGGTTGCAAATTTAATGGGGATGTTAATTAAATAATGGGTTAGAAAGTGATTGATTTAACTTTACCACAAGCATTCGTTTCGGACTTTTTAAATGTTTTTGAACTAATTATTATTTATAGATTAGTGACGGGTTATTTGAACAGGAAAATTATTTTAGTTGATTTCCTTGCAAGCTTAGTTATTATTTGCGTTCCTTTTCTAGAAGGTTCATTAGAGTTTCCATTAATAATGATACATTTGTGGCTATTTGATAGGAAACATGATCGTCCGCAAATTATACATAATAATATTATTGCTATGTGTACAATAATTGTAATGATTTCACTTACTGATTTAGGTGATCATTATATGTATGAAATCTTTTTGGAAGGTAGAAAGAATATTTCGTTATTAGGATGGATATTACCAATTACAGATCTTATCCTCACTGTTATAGTAGGAATATTGGTAATACTTTTTATTGCTCCCAAAGTTCGTGAAGTTAGTATACAAATTTTGAATCCCGTTCCACTTTGGAAATAAGTAGGGGTATTCTTGTATTTTACAAACGACGTTTAAAAAGTAAATGGCTGGGAAGAATTTTTTCTCCTCAGCCATTTTTCAACTAATCAACTTTTACAAATCCATCTTGAACAAATTTCGTTCCGTAGGTCAGAGTGTTTTCCACGGGACACTTTGCGGCAACGTCAGCGAGAAACTTCTTAATGTCTTCATCAGACTCGCTGCTGCGTAGGTGTGGTTGGTAACGGATCTCAGTAAACTTACGAACATTCTTGCCATCAGCAACGTCTTCACGACCAAGATCACCCTCGATTGTTACCCAAAAAGCTCGTAAGTCAAAGTTACGCTTTTTAGCTAATGCTTGGGCAGTGATTGCCTGACAGGCACCAAATGACGCAAGAAGAATTTCTACTGGATTCATCCCCGTATTAGTACTTTCTGGCTCATCAAAGGTAATTTCAAAACCACGGGTACCTGCTGAAACTTGCATCCCCGTTGTTGTCTTAGTTGCTGTTACTTTATATTTACTCATAACCGTTCCCTCCTTTAATACCCATAGTGTAATCGAGACGATACTTTTGGTCAATGAGGGTGCTCAATTATAAGGTGATTTCATGTGGTGATTTTTCGCTATTAAGGATTGTCATCACATCATCAAGTGAAATATCCACCATGTTTTTGACTGCTAAATTAGTAAAGAAGGCAATATGGGGAGTAAGAATGACATTATCCATTTCGTGTAATTCTTTAACAAGGGGCTGATCATCAAGCCCTTTTTCTCGGCGATCCGCAGCTGCAACTGTTTCTTCACCTTCAAAGGTATCGAGGGTGGCCGCGGCGATTTCACCAGATTTTAATGCTGTGACGAGGTCAGCTGTATTAACGACTGGACCACGACTAGCATTGACCAAACCAGCAGTTGGTTTCATCATTACAAAGTCGTTAGCGGTCAGCAAACCTTTAGAAGTTGGGTTTAGATCAACGTGGAGACTAACAACATCGGCTTGCTTTAGTAATTCTTCTTTAGAAACGAACTGGACAATTCCATCGAGGTCAGTGCGCGGATTCGTGTCATAACCAAGAACAGTGGCACCGAGGGCATTAAGAAGTTTAGCAAGTGTTCCGCCGATACGCCCGACCCCAATAATTCCAATCCTTGCCGTGTGAATTTCGGTTGACTGTTCATCGCTAAACCAGCGGAAGTCATTTTCGGCGACTTGGTGGTCAAAGCGGTAAGTTTTCCGAAGCAACCGGAAAATCTGCATTAATGCAAACTCGGCGACACTCCGCGGTGAATATGCTGGTACATTGGTGACGACTAAGTCATTTTCGTTAGCCTTTTTGATGTCGACCATGTCAAATCCCGCGGTCCGAGTAGCAATTTGTTTCAGACCATTGGCATGTAGCTTTTCATAAATATCAGCCGGAACTTTACTACGTTGCTGAATCACGAGTCCATCAACATCGGCCGTTAATTCAACAGCATCGTCAATCAATTTCGGCGTTGTGATGATTTCGATATTATGTTCTTTCGCATATTCGTTAATGGCGGTTTGTTCATCGTCCCGCATACTAGTCATCAAGATTTTCGTCATGTTAATCCTCCTTATTAATGAAGGCCGCAATGTTATCAAGAGCTCCGGTTAGATTTTCCATACTGGTGGCGTAACTAATTCGAACATATCCTTGGCCGCCAGCTCCAAAGAAGGAACCGGGAATCACAGCAACTTTTCCTTCATTAGCAAGATCTGTCGCAAATTTAAGGTCATCATTACCATATTGTTCAGGAATCTTAGCAAAAACGTAGAAGGCTCCTTGAGGATTAATCAACTCGAATCCTAATTTTTGGAGGCTATTAACAACAAAGTCTCGTCGTTGCTCATAGGCATCTTTCATTTCTTGAGTAGCTGCTTTTCCTTCGTCAGTACCAAATGCGGCTACTGCAGCGGCCATTGCTGGATTAGAAGCAGCGGTTACTAACATTGCGTGAATGGCACTGACCGATTTCATCAATTCTTGCGGCCCAGCGATAAAACCAATTCGGTAACCAGTCATTGCGTGTGATTTTGAGGCACCATTTAAAATTAGCGTTTGTTCGGGGATGTAATTAGCGATTGAAGTATGAGTAGCTCCGTAAACAAGTTCAGAGTAAATTTCATCTGCAATTACAATCAGGTTAGTTGATTTAACCGTATCGGCTAGTGCTTTAATTTGATCTTGGGTGTAAGTAACACCAGTTGGGTTGGAGGGGTAGTTAAGAACTAGTCCCTTTGCATTAGGATGTTCTTCTAGTACGCTTTGGAGTCTTGCGGGTGTGAGAACAAAATCATCGCCGCTTGTATCAACTTCAATCGGAATCCCACCAAGAATCTTTGTAACAGCCATGTAGAAGGGGAAAGTTGGGGTTGGAATGATAATTTCGTCGCCGGGATTAATAATAGTAGAAAGAGAAGCGAAAATTCCTTCTGTTGCGCCAACTGTAACAGCAATTTCGTTTTTTGGATCGTATTCCAGTTTGTAACGATCTTGCATGAAGTGAGCGATTGCTTGACGAAGTGCGAAAGTCCCATTTCCCGGAGCATAGTGTGAATCATTGGCATTGATGCTTTCGATTGCGGCCTGCTTCATTGCGGCTGGCACATTAAAGTCTGGTTCACCTAATGTTAGTTTAATGATGCCAGGGATTGTGCTGACTTGATAGTCAAATTCGCGGATCCCACCAGGAGTGAGTTTAGCGAAATTATTGTTAAGACGACTAAGGATTTCTTTTTTAGTAGCTGGCATGATAAATTCCTCCTATATAAATATGTAGATTTAGAAATAAAAGAAGCCCTGAATGCTATAGAAATAACATCCAGGGCTTCTTGATCAGATTGGAATGAGTATAAAAGAGGCTCTCGGATGTTTGGGGGTCATCCGGGAACATCACAATGATAAAATCACTGCTGGTTAGCGGACGGTAATCGCGCTAAACCAGAAGACATACGCTTGATTCAAGTGAATTGTCGCGGTGATCATCATTGTGTCCTCCTTTTGATTAACTGATTATTAATAATTCTAATTGTTCTTTAATTTTTGTCAAGCGTTGATTGAGAAAAACTATTAATTACAAAATTATTTATTGATTACAATTGTAAATATAATAAAGCTCGAAAATATTTGTGATTATTAGTTCGCATTTAATTTAATATTTAATTTATATTCTACAATTTTTTTTATTTTTTCGCGCCTTTTTTGTTGTGTTACTCCACAAGTGTGATATAATATTAATCGTAAAGGAAGTGGGTAGCAATGCGGATCGACATCAAACATTATTTGGAAGTTAACCACTTGACCATTTATCAAGTTTCCAAGCGTTCCGGTTACGGCTACACGACTTTACACAAATCGTTTAACAAACCACAGTCTAGTTCGACCTCGCTTAACCTGCGTGACCTTGATGCCTTGGCTCGCGCTCAAGACAAGAGCATGTGGGAGGTCCTTAAAGAACTAGAAGAGCATTACCTCGAATGAGATTGTGGCATTGCTGTAGCCACAGGAGGTCAAATGCATTAATTTTTGACTTCTAGAATACTTAGACTACGAAACTTAGAAAATAAAATATTATATTTAATTGAGGAGGGATTGCATATGGCTCAAAACCCAATGAATCCATTTGACAACGACATGAATGACATCTTTAATCAATTAATGGGTGGCATGAATGGTTTCAATTCTGATAATCGGCGTTACCTAATCAATGGTCGTGAAGTAACACCAGAAGAATTTGCTGAATATCGTAGAACTGGTCAATTGCCAGGCGGTGCAAATCCTCAACAAGGTGGCCAACCTGGCCCTCAACCTAACGCTGGTAAGGATAGTATCTTACACAAGTTAGGTCGGAACTTAACTCAAGAAGCTCGTGAACATGAACTTGACCCTGTTATTGGTCGTAACAAGGAAATCCAAGAAACAGCTGAAATTTTAAGCCGGCGGACAAAGAATAACCCTGTATTAGTTGGGGACGCTGGTGTTGGTAAGACTGCTGTTGTTGAAGGATTAGCCCAAGCAATTGTTTCCGGTGATGTACCAGCTGCAATCAAGGACAAGGAAATTATTAGCATTGATATTTCTGGCCTTGAAGCAGGTACTCAATACCGTGGTAGCTTTGAAGAAAACATGCAGAAGTTGGTTGATGAAGTTAAGAAGGCTGGAAACATCATCCTCTTCTTCGATGAAATTCACCAAATTATCGGTGCCGGTTCAACTGGCGATTCTAGTGGTTCTAAGGGTATGTCTGACATTATTAAGCCAGCATTATCCCGTGGTGAACTTACAGTTATCGGTGCAACTACTCAAGATGAATATCGGAACACGATTATGAAGGATGCTGCATTAGCACGGCGGTTCAATGCTGTTACTGTTAATGCTCCAAGCAAGGCTGATACAGTGGCCATCCTTAAAGGTATCCGTGACTTGTATGAACGTCACCACAATGTAAAGTTACCAGATGACGTTCTCCAAGCTGCTGTTGATTACTCTGTTCAATACATGCCACAACGTGCATTACCTGACAAGGCTATCGACTTAATCGATATGACCGCTGCTCACTTAGCAGCAAAGCACCCAGCACGTGATGCTAAGGCAATTGAAAAAGATATCGAAGTAGAAGAAAAGAAGCAAAAAGCGGCTGCTAAGAAAGAAGATTACAAGGCTGCCCAAGATGCCAAGGAAAAGATTGCTGACTTGAAGAAGCAATTGAGTGAAAACTCTGAATCTGAAAAGGTTACTGCTACTCCAGAAGACGTTGCTAAGGCTGTAGAACAAATGACTGGTATTCCTGTTTCTAAGATTGGTGCTAGTGACGTTGAACGCTTAAAGGACATGGACAAGCGGCTTGAAGGCAAGGTTATTGGCCAAGACAAAGCTGTTGAAGCAGTTGCTCGTGCTATTCGTCGTAACCGTGCTGGATTTGACGAAGGCGATTCACCAATTGGTAGTTTCCTCTTCGTTGGACCTACTGGTGTTGGTAAGACTGAACTTGCCAAGCAACTAGCCCTTGATATGTTTGGTAGCAAGGATGACATTATTCGGTTAGATATGTCTGAATACTCTGACCGGACAGCCGTATCTAAGATGATCGGTGCTACTGCTGGTTATGTTGGTTACGAAGACAACGGTAATACCTTGACTGAAAAGGTTCGTCGTCACCCTTATTCAATTATTCTTCTTGATGAAATTGAAAAGGCAAACCCACAAGTTATCACCCTCTTGCTTCAAGTACTTGATGACGGTCGGTTAACTGATGGACAAGGTAACACTATTGACTTTAAGAATACTGTTATCATTGCTACATCAAATGCCGGCTACTCCAACGATGCTCCAGTTAAGATGGGCCGGAACGAAGATGAAGAAGACTTAATCAAGAAGTTGACTACTTACTTCCGTCCTGAATTCTTGAACCGGTTCAACGCTATTGTTGAATTCCACAGCTTGACTAAGGAAGACTTGAAGCAAATCGTTGACTTAATGCTTGCTGAAGTTAACCGGACATTAGCTAAGAAGGGCATGGATGTTAAGGTTACTGATACTGCAAAGCAATACCTTATTGATGAAGGTTACGATGAAGCCATGGGTGCTCGTCCTCTTCGTCGGGTTATCGAACGTGAAATCCGTGATAAGGTAACTGATTACTACCTTGACCACCTCGATGCAAAGAACCTTGTTGCTGAAATGAAGGATGGCCAACTTGTAATTGTTGACGCTAAGGACGCCTCAAAAGACGATAGTAAAGAATATACCTCACCATCTGAAAAGAAGGATGAAGACAAGAAGTCTGACGAAGATAAGAAAGACGAAAAGTAATTTTCCTTTAATGTAGAGAAAGACATAGGATAACTCTGGAATGAGTTAACCTATGTCTTTTTTGCTTTAAATAATAAGCATTATTAATGTTCTAGGTAATTACTATGGAAGATAAAGACTGATTAGGATAGTTAAAAATTGATGGTAAGATCTGATTTTATGCATAAAATTATTGGGATTAAGGTTAAAGCGAATTGCCTAAAAATATCGAAAAAATAGACAAAAATAAGTGAAAAATAGTCTGTTTTGGTGATTGGCTTATCAATCCATTTATTCAGACGACAAATATATTAGCAAATTATGATTAGTTAAATAATCAATAGACCACAAGTGCTATTATATCAATGTTTGTTCGAATTACCGACTGTTAAATAAGGGCTGAATAGTGATTGTTTATTACCCCACTTTCTCTGTATCATCCTTTTACAATTGTCTCCTAATAAGACATTTAGACAAAAATGAAACAGGGATAATTTACTGATTTTAGTGTAAAGATAAATTCGTTTAGTAACTTATAATTATCGTGGGAACAGGTTTGAAAAAATTTAAATTTTTTGAGGGGTTTTTAAAATAGTTTTAAACAATAAAAATGAAATATTGATACATACTATTTGCTAATTGATTAGTAATTAAACTTTGATATAAAGGCATTTTAACCATGGTTATAAAAATATTCGTCTGATTAATGAATGGCTATTTCGCTAATAAGGAAAGCAACTTAACAGGTGAATAGTTAAAACGCCAAAAGGATCTTTTCAAAAATTGTCTCTCTTGTAATCCCTAAAAACCTTGATATAGTAGGAACTGTTAAGTCATTAAGCAATAAACCTTGCATGAATAATTTATTTTCTTTTGAATATTTTTTCATAAACGGGGGTTTATTAAAATGAGAAATTCGAATACAAATAATTGGCGTTCAACTGCTTTGATTGCGGGGGCAATCTTGACAGCAGGTGTCGTTACCACCACTTCAACGACAGATGTACACGCTGATAATAGTCAAAATAATGCACAAGTAAGTAATGACCAAGTTACTTACGACCAAGTTCGAGCAACTGCTGATCAGCAACTTGCACAATTGCAATCAGCTAATGATAGTAAAGAAGCTCAACAAGCTACGGCCAACGAGCAATCAAATGCTGCGGATCTTGCACAAATCAACGCACAAATTGATCAATTAAAAGCTAGTCATGCTGCTCTAGAACAAGAACAAGCCGGTGCTATTGCACAAGCACAAGCTTCTACTGCTGCTTCTATTGAAGCACAAACTTCAGCTGCTAATGCTGAATACCAACAACAAATTAACGCACAACAACAAAACGAAGCCACTCAACGTGCAGCAAATGATCAACAGTACGCACAAGCTGTTAGTCAAGCTGCTGAAAATCAACAAGCTATTGCTGATATCAATGCACAATATCAACAAGCTTTAAGTGATGCAGCTAATACGCAGACAAGCCAAGCACAGGCTGCTGTCAATAATTACAACTCAGCTGTTGCTAAGGAAAATGATGCTTACCAAGGTAAGCTATCTGCTCAACAAGCAACTAATGCAGAAAATGTTAAAAATGCTGAAGCATCTCTTGCAACCGCAACTGCTAATGCTAACAAGCCTTATGAAGTTGCAACTACTAACGATGTTGCTGTTACTGGCCGAGTTGCTAAACCACAAACAGATGTTAAGGTTCCTGACTATGTAGCAAAATACGGAATTCATCTAGAAGTTCGTGGCTATAATGGTGCTATTCCTGTATCTGATTATACTTATCCTGAATTTGCTAATACTTACTATGGTGAATATCCTGATAGTGCAGTAATTACAAATAAGGCTGCTGACTCAACTCCACATGATATTTCAGAGATGCCATTAGATTTCCAACCAGGTCTATTAAGTTACGATACTAAAAATGATCATTCAGAAAAAGTTTCTGCTGATGGATTAACAGCTGCCCAAGTTCAAGTATTACGGGCATTAGCTCTTTCATGGGAAAATGGATTCCGTAACAATGTTTTCCAAAACTACCGTGAATTTTACAATGCGGTTAATAAGAATGATGGCTTTGTGAACGTTGCTCCAGTTGATTTAGTAAGCACTGACTTTGCTGATAACATTGCTAACCAAGTTGTTGCTAACCGGACAAAGTACAATGTTGATAATAATAGTCATACTGTTATCAGCAGTGGAATGCCTACTGAAGCAACTTATAGTAGCATTATTAATAATGCCACCCAAAACTTGCAAAAGAGTTTAACAAGTGAATTTAATGGTAAGACAGTTTACACTGACGTTAATGAAAACTTAACTACTATGCAAGCTGGGACGCCAACTCTTCTAAATTACGCTATTAATCTCTACAACTCAATGCAGGGTATGTACTATGGTGAATTGGTAAACCCAACACACATCGGTGGACATGCAGTTAATCTTCTTCGTGCTGGTGTTCGCACTGTGGGAATTGGCTTCCAAAAGCTAACTGATGAAATGACTGCTAAGAATGGTTCAGGTGTTTCTGATCGCAAGAACCCATCATATGCTGTAACATTTGATCATGTCGGATTTAACATTGATCACGATGTTAACTTAACTAAAGAAGTTCAAAATCGTAATGTATGGGGAACTTCAACTGTAGATGCACAATTAAATGCTATTAAGACTGCTCAATATCATGTTAATAAAGTACCGGGGACAAAGACAGTTACGCCAACTGCTACTGATGTGCAAAAAGCTACTGCTAGCGAACAACAAAAATTAGCTAATGTTAAGGCACAAGCACAACAATCTCTTGATGCATTAGCTAGTGCCCACCAAGCTAACTTAAATAAGCTTGAACAACAATATAATGATGCGAAGGCTCAAGTAAAAGCTAACTATGATACTGCAGTTACTAAGGCAGCTAGTGTTCGTGATGCTGCTCTTAAGGCTACTGGAGCTGTTGACCTTCAAGCTTACAAGGCTCAATTAGACAGTGCCTACCAAAACTTAGTAAAGGCTGATCAAGTAGCCGCACAAAAGCTTGCTGCTGATCGTGACGCTAAGATCGCTAATATTAAGAAAACTGAAAATGCAAAGCTTGATGCTAAGATTAATGAACTTGTTCCAAGCATTGACCCACAAATCAAGCAATTGCAAGATCAACACCAAGCAGTTATTACCCATGGTGATGCTGTTCTTGCTGAATTAAAGGCTGAAAATAAGGCTGCTTATAACAAACTTGCTGAACAATTCAACGTTCAATTAGCAGCTATTCAACAACGTGAAGATGCTAAGAGAGCTAATGAAGTTCGGTTAGCAAATAATACTGTTGTTCTTCCTACAGCAGTGAAAGCAGCTAATGATGGCAATGTTGATACTGTTGCTTTCCCAACGGTTACAAACCGTCTACAAGCTGAAACTACTGGACGCGTTCAACCAGTTTCAGCACCATCGATTGTAAAGACAGCTACGCAAACGCCAATTGCAGTTGCACCAGTTGTAACACAAACAGCTGCAGTTGCTGCTACTACAAATAATGGTACACAAACACGGGTTGCTTCTACTGCTGATAATAAAGCCACTAAAGCAGACAACAATGAAAAATCAGTTGTAAAAGCTGACACTGTTGCTAAGAAGCAAACTCCTGCTAAGAAGAGTGAATCATCACAAAAGGTTGATCAATCTTCTATGTCAATTGTTGCTTTAGCTGCCACTGCATTACTTGGTACACTCGGTATCACTTACAGCTCAAAGAAGCGCCACAACTAATCCAAAACGGTTAATAAATACAAAGAGGCTGGGAACTTCCCAACCTCTTTGTTGTTTAAAAATGTCATTTCTTTGTGCGTCCTATAGCTTATCAATCAATGGTTGCATAAAATTATTATTGATTCGAGTAAGCTTATGATGGCTTCCTAAGTTTAGTTCATAGGCTAATCGCTCGGGATCATTTTGGTCATTAACTTTAATGATTCCTCGTCTTTTAAAGTTGAAATTTTCGACAATGTGTTGCATCGCTTTATTGTTGCGGTGAGTGTCGATCCGGAAATTCTTAATTCCTTGCATTTGGCCAACTGTTAGCAAGTTAGAAAAGAGCAATTTACTAAGTCCTTGTCCGCGATAATTACTGCTGATGGCAACCCGGTGAATGGTAGCGTAAGGTTCATCTGGTTGTTGCCACTGTCCCTGTGTAATGTTACGATAAGTCGGTTCTGGGGTGAGCTGAAGGGTCGCAGTTGCCGCTACTTTATTACCATTAATTAATACCCAGTTTGTTTGCGTTGCAATATCTTGAGCAAAAGTTTCTCGATTTGGATAACCGTTTTGCCATTGCGGACTGCCATTTTTCTTTAGAAGGTTCTTTGCATCATCAATTATCTTCATGATTGCCGCTAAGTCTTGGGCCTGGGCGCGGCGCAAATATATTTCTGCCATTAGTATCCTCCCTTGATTAATAATATTTCTATTGTACGACATTTAGCCTTATTCAGCGGAGAAAATAGGCGAGATTATATTTCAGAAAGAAGTGGTTTGCGTTAGAATGAAAAGCAATGAGATGAATGGAGGATAAGCGATGGCATTAACATGGACAATTATTTGGTGGTGTTTGCTACTGGTTATTCTCGTCAATGAAATTGCAGCCATTTATACTGTTTTCCGTGAAAAACGAGATATTGCCGCAACTTGGGCATGGCTGTTAGTGTTAATGCTGATTCCTGGGATTGGTTTTATTCTATATGCTTTCTTTGGGCGAAAATTACCGCATAAACAATTAGCCCGAATAAAATCACAAACGCAGCTAAAATTAAAACAAGCACTAGAAAAGCAGAAGCAGCAATTCATCAATATGCCGAAGCCCAAAGACCAAACCGTCCAGATTTATCGACGGACCATCATGCTTTTTCAAAGTATTGATGACTCGTTTTTGACGCGGCACAATACTGTTAATATTTTTACAAATGGTAATGTGCTTTTTAAGCAAATGTTTGATGATATTGCAGCTGCGAAAAAGAGTATCCATATTGAGTTTTATACAATTTATAATGATCAAATTGGTAATGAATTACGAACTCTGCTTGAACAAAAGGCGGCTGAGGGAGTAGAGGTGCGAGTTCTTTACGATTCATGGGGATCAATGGGAGTCTGGCCAAGTTTCTATGATCATTTACGGGAAGTCGGTGGTTATGCAGCCCCGTTTCTGATGTCCCGAAGTAATTTCTTTGATTTTCGGATAAACTACCGGGACCACCGGAAAATTGTTGTTCTTGATGGTGAAATTGGGTATGTTGGTGGTTTTAATGTTGGGGACCAATACCTAGGACGCGTTCCTAAATTTGGTCCATGGCGTGATACCCATCTTCGAATTGTCGGCGGTGGCGTTTATGGTCTTCAGCGACGGTTTATTGGCGACTGGAATGCATCAATGAAGAAGGATAAAGATAAGATTGTGCATTACCATCCTTACTTTCAACCAATTAGAGTTCATGGGGATGTTGCATTGCAGACTGTCTCTAGCGGTCCTGAAGCGCCATTGGAAAAAATTAAAATGGGGTATTTACGGCTAATTAATGCAGCGCAAGATCATATTTGGATTCAAACTCCTTACCTGATCCCCGACGATAGTATTTTGGATGCATTAAAAGTAGCGGCTCATTCAGGAATCGATGTACGGATAATGATTCCGTCAATGCCTGACCATGCCTTTGTATATCGAGCAACGCAGTATTATGCTCGTGAGCTTGCTAATCATGGTGTAACAATTTATTACTATCAAAAGGGTTTCCTTCACGCCAAAACAATGATGATTGATGGTCGGATGGCTTCTGTTGGATCTGCTAACCTTGACTTTCGGAGTTTTAAATTAAACTTCGAAATTAATGCCTTTATTTATAATCAAAATACAGTAGACGATCTTGAGCAGATTTTTGTTAATGATATTCGTGAATGCCGGGTAATTACACCTGCAATGTTTGCTGAGCAACCGCGCTGGTTAAGAGTTAAGCAAACGGTGTCACGTCTGCTGTCTCCAATTTTATAATGATAGAGGGAGCGAGCCAGAAGTCACGAGTGGCTTCTGGCTCGTTCCCGTTTTTTAGCTAAAGAATATATGTTCGTTTTATGATAAAATTAGAGGAGCAATTTAAGCGATAGAAAGGATTAAAGATTATGGGAACACTGGGATTTGTTTTAGGAACAGCAGCGATGGATCATCAGCAAGTATTGATTGATCAATTAGTTGACCAGGTAAAGAATACACCTGCTGATGACACCTTTTATTATTTGGTGCCCAACCATATTAAGTTTGAAACTGAAATTAATGTTCTTGCTGGTCTTCGTGATCGCCAAGGACTTAGTGGGAGTGATCGGTTCGCCTCTTCACGCGTACAGGTACTTTCATTTAGCCGGCTTGCTTGGTACCTTTTACGAGATACTCCAGCTTTTCAAAAACAACACCTTTCTAAAATTGGGATGGCGATGCTAACTTCTCAAGTTGTTCAAGAACAGGCAAGTGATCTCCGTTTATATGCGAGCGAAGTAAAACAACCTGGCTTTATTCAAAAGATGACAGCTCAGCTTGAAGAATTAAAAAATGCCAACATAACCGCCGATGACTTAACTGATATTATTTACCGGGTGAAGTCCGCGAATGATCCAGCAGCTAATCAGGCGTGGCTCGCTAAAATGTATGATGTTGAAACTATATATCATGCTTATGAAGCCCGGTTGCGTGACCGGTACATTGGTAATAGTGAGTTATACCGGCAATTAGTGTCTTACCTTCAAAAATCACCAGAAGTCGCTAAGATGCACTTCTTTATTGACCGTTTTGCTCAGTTTACTGCAAATGAACAACAAGTAGTTGATGCATTAATTACTAATGCCGCATCGACAACTATTTCTTTAACCCTTGATCGTGGATACCCAGACCAGAATCATCCAAATCCCCAGGAACTTCCTCCTAAAAATAATTTATTCTATTCCTCCGCGATGCAATTTCACCGTTTGTGGAAATTTGGTCAAATGCATCAAAAAGAAGTGAAGGTTTTGCAAAATGTAGCGTTTGCGACAACTCCTCGTGTTGATGCGGAATTACAACAAGTTGATTCGTATTTTAAGCGTTATGCAAGTGAACCAATTGGCCCCGGCGAGCGAGAAGAGCTTCTTGATCCCCAAAACATTCAATTTATGACAACCACTAATCGGATGACTGAATTAAATAATGTGGCTACCCAGATTCGCCAATTAGTTGCTAGTGGTAAATATCGTTATCGTGACTTCCTTATCCTTAGTCGCCACCTTGACGGCTATCAAACAATGATTGAACCGGTTTTTGCGGCACATAATATTCCAGTTTTTAATGATCATGAACGCTTGATGGATAATCATCCGCTAGTAACGCTCCTCACAACATTATTAGAATTACCGCAGCGAGGCTATCGAACAGCAGATATCATCCAATTGCTGAAGACATGGTTACTTGTTCCACGGACAGGCACTGGTGATCTGATGGGGCTAAGTGATTTCCAAGCAGCAGTTTTTACTACTGAGAATTGGTGCCTTAAGCAGGCAATTGAGGGAAAAAATGCTTGGACAACTAATGATCCAGAAAAGATTAAGCAATTATGGCAGGCGCCCGGAACGAACCTGACAGATCCAAAGTATGAACAGTCACGTTTAGAAAAATTAAATGACCAGTTAGCCCTTGTAAAAGATTTTGTTGCAAACCACTTACTGCCAGTTTTCGACCAGTTTAAACAAGCACAAACAGGACAAGAACTTGCCACTGCGTTATACCAGTTCTTAGCTGCCATGGGAGTTACAGACCGGTTATATGCTTGGCAGCAATACCAGAGTACCCGAGATTTAGATCTCGCGCGCCAACCACAACAAGTCTGGACTACCTTTTGCCAAATTCTCCAAGAATATGTGGAAATCTTGGGCCAACAAGAACTACGAGATGGAACTAATGAGGTCCTTGCAGATTTCAGTGAATTGCTCCAGGCAGGTTTTGCGGCGGCCCAGTATTCTCAGATTCCGGCAACGTTAGACCAAGTGGTAGTCTCTGAAACTGGAATTGTCCAAAGTGAAAACCGAAAAGTAGTTTTTATGATTGGGTCAACTGATGATGTGATGCCTGAGATGCAAGAAAGTGATAGTTTGCTAACGGACCAAGATAAGGATATTTTGAGTGCTTATCTTGATGAAGATTTCCAATACCTTCCTGGAACGGCAATTGACCAACTGATTGATGAGCCATTTGTCCACTATACTGGCTTTATGAACGCTAAGGAACAGTTGATTTTCTCGGCACCGCAATCAGATAGTGATGATAAGGAACTCAGTATATCGCCATATATGCACGATATGGCTCGCTACTTTGGTCAACCGGTTCGTGAATATCCATTAGCTACTAGCAAGGCCGGACAAGACAATGCTATTGATTTTGTTAGTGCCCCGCTTGCAACAATAAACCGGTTAGTTGAAGTTAGCCGACAAATTCGTGATGAGCAAGGGGTTGGCATTGATCGTCAACCGGTCATGCCTGTTGGATGGCAAACAGTTGCTGAATCGTTGGTTAAGTTAGCTAAGCAATGGCAACAATCAGCGGATGCTAAGGTTCAAGCAGAAGGAATATCACTAGGTCAGCGTCTATCTTTAGTTGCTGCTGGTTTCCATTATCAAAATAAGATTGATTCCCTGGGAAATAAATTGGCTCAGGCACTTTATCTCCGGGCAGCTCCAGATGATGAGCGCGGGCGGGTATTATATGCCTCGATTTCGCAGTTGCAAGATTTTTATATTAATCAGTACGAATATTTCCTTAAGTATGGCTTGAGGTTGCAAAAACGAGATGAGTTAACCTTATCTAATGACCGTATCGGTACCTTCTTCCATAAAGCAATGGAGACTTTTGTTACAACAATTCGAGAAAATAATTTGTCATTTGCAGACCTTGCCCACAAAGATAATCAGATGCAACGTGACCAGCTGATTGACCATGCATTAGTTACAGCGCAAGAGAATCAGCCAACTTTATTGCGTCTCATTAATTCTTCAGCCCAAGCCCAATTCCAATATCAGCAATTAACCGCCATTGTTAAAACAATGTTAATTACATTATGCCGCCAAGCTGAATATACCGGCTCGCAGCCAGTAAAAACCGAAGTTCAGTTTGGAAGAATTGGTAACCAACAGCCGGGCAACCTTGGTTCTCTTGATTATCCGCTTAAAGATAATCATCATATTTATCTGCGGGGACGAATTGACCGAATCGATAATCTTAAGCAAGGAAACAATAATTTCTTGACGGTCGTTGACTATAAGTCGAGTAATCATCTTTTTGACCTCACTTCGGCTTATTATGGACTCTCTCTCCAACTTTTAACCTATCTTAACGGGTTACAGGCAAACTTAACTGAATTGGAAACGAATAATCCTCGACTGGCAGGGGCATTATATCTTCGTTTGAATAATCCGACAATTAAGGCTGCTGAGTTAAAGAAAAGTTCCCTTGATGATTTGAAATTAAAAGAGCACCAATACAAGGGAATCCTCTTGAATGATCCACAATTATTGCGGGAGTTAGATAAGAGCTTAGATAAACAAGCATTCTTATACCCACTTAAGGAATATAAGAATGGAAAAATCAAAGCTAATAAAGAAGCGCTTCTCGTTACTCCGCAGCAACTTGATTGGCTGCAAAACATGAATAAGGAACTTGTAATTAATGCGGGTAATCAAATTTTGAGTGGTGACTTGAAACTGAATCCTTACCGGTTATTAACTGGAAGCAACCGCCGCACAGGACTTGATTATAGTGACTTTTTAGATGTATTTCAGTTTGATAATATGCTTGACCAGCAAAACTACCGCGACTTAAATCCTAATTTAGCAAAAGAAGCATTTGATAATGTAGTCCAAGACGATGATGAGGAGGATAAGAAGTAATGGCTGGATTTAAACCAACGCCTGCTCAATCCAAGGCGATTAATGACCGTGGCGAAAATATCCTAGTTTCAGCTTCCGCGGGATCAGGAAAAACGGCTGTGCTAGTAAATCGGACAATTGAATTGATTAAAGAAGGGCAAAGCATTGATCGAATGCTGCTCGTAACATTTACGGACGCAGCAGCAAAGAATATGCGGGATAAAATCAGGGCAGCCTTGCAGAAAATAGTACAAGATTCCGCTAATCCCAAAGATTTACGTGACCGGATGAGTAATCAAATTAACCGGCTTGCGGCTGCAGATATCAGTACAATTCATGCTTTTTGTTTAAAGTTAATAAAGCGCTACTACTACTTAATTGATCTTGACCCACAATTTCGGCTTTTAACTGATGAAACGGAGCGATTATTACTTCAAGAAGATGTCTGGCATGAAGTTAGCGAAGAATTATATAGAAATGCTGAAGAAAAAGTTTCGGGAAAAGCTTCCTTTAGCGAACTAGTCCTCAACTTTTCTAGTGATCGTGATGACCAAGGACTCGACGACTTGATTTTACGATTATATGAAATTGCTAATGCCCAGCCTGACCCCGAAAAGTGGCTCCAAAAATTACCAGATAATTATGATTTAGGGTCGGGCTCACTATTAGAATCTAATTTTTATCAACAACAGCTAAAGCCCCTAGTCATCGAAAAGCTCAATCAGTTCATTCAAGATTATCGTGAATTAGTAACAAGAGCTAGTGATAACGGACTAGACCAAGCAGCCGAGGTTATTAAGAGTGATGAAGAGTTGATGCACCAACTTCTTTCTTCACTAGGGGGGATTACCGTCAGTGATGTTTGTCAAATGATGGCGCAGCAAAAGTTTGGTAGTTTTCGGGGACGACCAGCGGCAGATGATCCACGGATTGATGTATTTAAAGACATTCAAAAGCAGCGTAATCAGCTAAAGAAGCAGTGGGAACAAATGGTTAGTACTTACTTGGGAAAGCAGGAAGCACAGGAACCAATTGCAAAAGAAGAGCTGCTAACTGAGCTAACGACTTTCAGTGATCAATTTACAGACTTGTTAAGCAAAGCAACGGAAAGTCAATTAGACGCTAAAACTGTTGATTCATTGCAAAAAGACCAGCAGATGATGCAGGAGCTTTTAGACTTATTGCAGCCACCTACTTGGAATACTATTCGGGACCTATTTGCTAATGCTAAATTTGCACGAATGGGTGGTAAACCGAAAGACGATGAGCTAGCTGAGGAAGTATATAAATCACTAGGAAGTGCTCGCACAGGGATAAAAAAGCAATTTGATCAGTTAGTCGATCGCTTCTTTAATTACCGTGAAGACCAATTTCGATTAATTTCAACGCATGCCCAGGAACTTTTACGCGAATTGAGCGCGGTAACGATTAATTTCCGTCGGCGATACCAACAAACTAAGCTGAATCGGCATGTCCTTGAATTTAGTGACTTGGAGCACTACGCGTACGCCATTTTAACGCCACCAGACGACCAGCCAAACTGGCAAACCCTTGTCAAAGATCTGCAAAATCATTATCAGGAAATTATGATTGATGAATATCAGGATACGAACCGTCTTCAGGAAAGTATTTTGATGAAATTGACATCTCCTGAACGCAAGAACCTATTTATGGTGGGGGATGTTAAGCAATCGATTTACCGCTTCCGTGAAGCTGATCCAACATTATTTCTCGGGAAATATCAAAACTATCGTCAAGGCAGCGACGGGGAAGCGATTGTTCTGGGAGAAAATTTCCGGTCGATGACTAATGTAACGAGCTTTACCAATATTCTTTTCGAACAACTCATGGATAGGGAAGTTGGTGAAATTGATTACGATGAAGATGCCCATTTAAAATATGCGGCAACTTATTACGAAGAAAATCAAGATAATAAGGTTCACCCAACAGAAGTGTTACTGTATGACGCTAATGCCCTTGATCCAGAAAAAGAAGATGTTGAACATGAGGATGATAAATTAGCTGGAGAATTTCGGATGATCGGGATGCGAATTAAGCAGATGGTCGAAAATCAAGAGTTAATTTTTCATCCAGAAGATGGGCAGATGCATCCAATTCAGTACGGTGATATTGTTTTGCTTGAGCGGACAAAGGCAATTAATAATTCATTGATGGAAGAGTTTAATAAACTTAATATTCCATTGACAGTTCACGATGTTGAAAGCTATTTTCAAGCTACTGAAGTGCGAGTAATGATGTCCTTGTTGAAGATAATTGATAATCCACAACAGGATATTCCATTAGTTGCGGTTTTACGGTCACCGATTGTCGGGTTAACTAATCAAGAATTAGCTTTTATCCGTCTTCAGAATCGATCTGTCGATTACTACGCCGCCTTGCAAACATTCATGAGTAATTACCAGCGAAAGGCTCTTCGCCATCAATCGCTTCTTACTTCTGAACAGGTAAATGCCCTTTATGAAAAAGCAGATCACTTCTTAGGTTTGCTTCGTGTCTTTCGACAAACAGCTCAGCAACAAACCCTTGTTGACTTGATTTGGCAGATCTATGACCAAACAGGTTACCTTGATTATGTCGGAGCAATGCCAGGAGGCCACCAACGACAAGCAAACCTTCATGCCCTTTACCAACGTGCGCACTCCTATGAACAAAGCAGTTTTAAGGGCCTTTACCAATTTATTCGCTTTATTGAGAAAATGCAGGAACATGATAAAGATTTAGGAGTAGCACCGACACAGTTAACTGCAAATACGGTTAATGTTATGACAATTCACGGAAGCAAAGGTCTTCAATTCCCCGTGGTCTTTCTAATTGATGCCACGCATGGTTTTAACAAAGGAGCAGCTCGTGAAAATGCAGTTGTCGATGCTGTTGCCGGGGTAGGAATTCGTTACATGGATGATCAACGGGTCATTTATGATACGCCACAACGACAAGCAGTGATTGAAGAAATCCAGCGCGGCGAACGGGCAGAAGATCTTCGAGTTCTCTATGTTGCACTGACCCGTGCGGAACAACGATTAGTTATTACGGGATCCTTTAATGAAGAAATGCGGACACAAAGTCTTGCTGGGTCATGGCAGCGGTGGCAAAAAGCTTATCAGAGTAAGAATTTACTAATTGGCCCGCAGCCACGGATCACTGCAAATTCATTTATGGACTGGGTCGGCCTTGCCCTGGCTCGTTATCCAGAATTCAACGCGCAACAATTGAGTCGTGGAAATGTCACGTTAGAAGAAAGCACACTTGCTGATACTAAAGTTACTGGTTTGGCGGCTGATCCTCACTTTATTGCAAAAACATATACCGCACTTGATGTTAGCGATGGATTGGCAAAAATTGGGCAAAATGCTAGTGCTAATGTAACGGAAAAGAACAATACAGTCGCAACTGATGCTTCTGAACAAAAGATTGAGCAAATTTTGCGCTATCGTTACCCCCATCTTGTCGCTACTAAAACAACTGCTTACCAATCTGTTACAGATGTAAAACGAGTCTTTGAAGATCCTGATACACGTGATATGGCGCGGTGGGATTATGATCAACAACAAAAGGTAAAGACACAAGGGATTTATTTAAATAATAACTTTGATGTCCCGGCTTTCATCCAACAGACTACTCATGAACCAGTAGCAACAGAAATTGGAACAGCAACTCACCTTGTTTTCCAAAAACTTCCGCTTGATGAAGGCCTGATTAACGTTGAATTTGTTGATCAAGAAATTCAAAAATTGGTAGGAGAAAAATTGATCAATCCAGTTGTGGCAGCACGGATCAATCGTGAGGGAATAGTGGCCTTTTATCAGACCGCTGTTGGTCAGAAGATCTTAAAGCATCCCGCAGATTATCATCGCGAAGTACCCTTCTCAATGATTATGAATGGTCATGAATTATTTAAAGGGGTAAATGTTAGCGATGATGAGCGTATTTTAATTCACGGAATCATTGATGGCTACTTAAGAACTGACGAGGGAATTATTCTAGTTGACTATAAGAACGATCACCTTAATAAAGATTACCGCGACTTTGATCTGGCACGGATAAAGGACCGCTACCGGGGACAATTAGAGCTCTACAAAGAAGCTTTGAACCTAATGGAAGGGATTCCAGTTGTCCAAATGGGGCTTTACCTGTTAGAATTAGGAGAGTTCGTGTTATTTACAAAAGAGGGTGATTAGTTGGCGACAATTAAAGATATTGCACAAAAAGCAGGGGTATCGGTTTCGACTGCTTCTCGAGCTTTAAACCATAATCCACGAATTAGTGAAAAAACACGACAACGAATAGCGACGATTGCTAAAGAGTTGGGCTATCAACCAAATTACAATGCACAGAACCTAACACGGGGCGAATCAAACATGGTTGGAATTATTTTTCCGGTAACCAGTGATACAGCACCTGCCAACCCTTTCCATATTGACCTGTTACGGGGAATTAGCATGGCATTAAAGCCGATTCACTATGAAATGGTTGTGGCAATTGCGCCAACTACGACCGACCTTTTACAAAGCGTAAAATCGATGGTCGAACAGTCGAAGGTGCATAACTTTTTAGTACTTTATACGGTTAAGGATGATCCCATTACTAATTACCTGCGCCAAAATAACCTTAATTTTGTGGTAATCGGTCACCCGGATAAGGTCCAAGATCGCTTTGTCGACAATGATAACGTAGCGGCAGGGCAAGCGGCGACTGATTATCTGATGGATCATCAGGAGGTCAGTCACCCCGTCTTTCTTCAATCTGCAAGTAATTGGGCATTTGAACAAGATAGGCATCAAGGTTATGAGCAGAGTATGCAAAATCATCAACTTCCTGCTCTTAGCTGGCGATATTCACCAACGGGGACCGCAGTTAAAGATTTTATTAAACAACATCCGCAAATCGATTCAATTGTTTGTGTTGATGACTTGTTACTGGTACGATTAATACGGCAACTACAAGAATTTAATTTACCAACTATTTGTTTTAACAATAGTCGGTTGATGGGGATGTTAATTAATCAAGAAGAAAAGGTTGACTTACAACCCCGCAAATTGGGTCAGCAAGCGGTCGAATTGCTTTTTAATCCAGAAGAGCAGTATCGGATTGTTGATTTTAAAATAAATAGTTGATAGAAAGGACCACGGAATTATTTGCCACGGTCCTCTCTTATTTTTACATGGAGGGAAATCGGAATGGAGAAGGTTTACATTGTTGCTGCTCAGCGAACACCAATCGGTAAGTTTAACGGTCAGTTAGCTTCAAAGTCTGCAGTTGAATTAGGAGCGATTGCAATTAAAGCGGCTGTTGAAAAGGCAAAGCTCAGCGAAAACGATATTGACCAAGTGTTAATGGGGAATGTTATTCAAGCAGGAACGGGACAAAATCCAGCGCGTCAAGCATCAATGGCCGCTGGATTAGGTGAGCAGGTTCCGGCAATAACGATTAATGACGTCTGTGCGTCGGGAATGTCCAGTGTTGACCTGGCAGCAAGTTTGATTCGCGCAGGACAGGCTAATGTAATTGTTGCCGGGGGGATGGAAAGTATGTCCCAAGCTCCATATGTTCTTCCTAAGGCACGGAATGGCTATCGATTTGGGAATGGAACCTTGCTTGATGCGATGCAAAGTGATGCATTAAATGATGTTTATGGCGGTTATCCGATGGGAATTACTGCTGAAAATATCAATGATAAGTATCAGATTACTCGTCACCAACAAGACGAATTTGCTTTGATGAGCCACCAACGTGCGGTAAAGGCTCAAAAAGCAGGCTATTTCGATTCAGAAATTGTACCAGTTGAAGTTAAGCAGAAACGAACAACAGTGACTGTAACTGTTGACGAAGCTCCACGACCAGATACTTCACTAGCGGCTTTAGCAAAATTAAAACCAGCTTTTAAATCTGACGGAAGTGTGACTGCAGGGAATGCCTCGGGAATTAATGATGGTGGAGCTGCCTTGGTTCTTGCTTCTGAAAGTGCAGTCAACCGATTAGGATTAACTCCATTGGCTGAGTGGCAAGGATCTGCAGTTGTTGGTCTTGATCCAGCATTGATGGGTTTGGGACCATATTATGCAATCAAGAAGCTCTTAAAAAATCAGCAGCTGTCGGCAGATGACGTAGATACTTACGAAATTAATGAGGCGTTTGCGACCCAAGCCCTTGTCTGTCAGAACTTGCTTCATCTTGATCCTAGGGCTGTCAATCCTTGGGGTGGGGCAATTGCATTAGGCCATCCTGTTGGGTGTTCAGGAGCACGAATTATCGTCACGATGATTAGTGAAATGCATAGGGATAATCATGAACTCGGCATTGCTTCGCTGTGTGTCGGGGGCGGAATGGGTGAAGCGGTTCTGCTTAAGAAAATTTAGTACCAAGAATAACTTTCATCGTAAAAGGCAAGTAATTGAGGAAACTTGAAGTTTTTCTCTATTACTTGCCTTCTTTATTTTATTAAGCTAAATATGTTTTAAATAATTAACTATAACGGACCTGCTTGGCGGAAACTAAACAGTAAGAACTTTAAATTATAAAAATCTGCAACCGTTTTCTAAAATTTTGCGCAAGCGGTTGCGCAAAATTTTTAAATTTGATATTATTAATATTGCAATAATTCATGAAGCGCTTACAATAATCACAAGTGTCTTTTAGAACTATTTTATAAGTTAAGGAGTTGTTAGCAATGAGTCAAGAAAAGTCCACGGGGGCTGGATTACCTACTCTATCAAAGAGTACCATCTGGATGATCAACTTTGGATTCCTTGGTGTTCAGACAGCTTTTACTCTGCAGAGTTCTCAAATGAGTCGGATTTTCCAAACTATTGGGGCCGACCCTAACAACCTTGGCTGGTTCTTCATCTTACCACCATTAGCTGGTTTGATTGTTCAACCAATCATTGGTTATTATTCAGACCGTACATGGGCACCAAAATTAGGTGGTCGGCGGTTGCCATACTTACTATTGGGAATGATTGTAGCTGTTATCGTTATGATTTTGCTTCCTAATTCAGGAAGTTTCGGTTTCGGGTATGGTTCGCTTGCTGCCCTTTGGTTCGGTGCAATTACTGTTGCTTTACTTGACCTTTCATCAAATGTGGCAATGCAGCCATTTAAGATGATGGTTGGTGATATGGTTAACGATGACCAAAAGAGTTATGCCTATGGGATTCAAAGTTTCTTATCTAACACAGGTGCTGTGTTAGCTGCTGTTTTCCCATTTATCTTAACTGCTTGGTTTGGGGTTCGTAACACTGCAAAACGAGGCGTTGTTCCAGATTCAGTTATTATCGCCTTCTACGTTGGAGCAGCCTTGTTAGTTGTTACTAGTTTGTTTACAGTTTTCCGGGTTCATGAATATGATCCAGCAACTTATGCAAAGTACCATGGCATTACTGAAGATGACAACAAAGAAGGTGGAAACTGGTTTACACTTTTGAAGCATGCTCCAAAAGCATTCTGGACAGTTACCCTTGTTCAATTCTTCTGCTGGTTTGCATTCCAATACCTTTGGACATACTCAGCTGGTGCTATTGCCAAAAATGTTTGGAATACTGTTGATGCTACCTCTGCTGGTTATCAGGCTGCTGGTAACTGGTACGGTGTGCTTGCGGCTGTTCAATCAATCGCTGCGGTTATTTGGTCATACGTATTAGCTAAGGTGCCAAACAAGTACCACAAGCTTGGTTACGGTGGTAGTTTACTTCTTGGTGCTCTTGGGTTCATTTCAGTGTTCTTTGTTCATGATCAATGGACGTTGATTGTTTCATACACCCTTGTCGGAATTGCTTGGGCTGCGATGAACACTTACCCATTAACAATTGTTACAAACGCATTGACTGGTAAGCACATGGGTACATACCTTGGATTATTCAACGGTTCAATTTGTTTACCACAGATTGTTGCTTCAATATTGAGTTTTGTTTTATTCCCATTATTTGGACACTCACAAGTTCACATGTTTATCCTTGCTGGTATCGTAATGGCTCTTGGAGCTCTTTCAGTTGCCACAATCAAGGAAACTTATGCTGAATAGGAGTTATTTAATAAAACAAATTAATTAAGTTATAATAAAGGCAGGTTAAAGACTACCTTTATTTCAGATGAAAGGAATTGAGATTTAAATGAAACGTACATTTGATATTGCCCCTTGGCATGTTGCTACTCACAAATGGGACCCACAAGACAAGCGTTTACAAGAATCAATGACTAGTTTAGCCAATGAAAATCTTGGTATGCGTGGCTTCTTTGAAGAAGGTTACAGTGGTGACCACATGGAAGGTATCTACCTTGGTGGAGTTTGGTTCCCTGACAAGACTCGTGTTGGTTGGTGGAAGAATGGTTATCCTAAGTACTTTGGTAAGATGATCAACGCTGTCAACTTCATGAAGTTAATCATTAAGGTTAATGGTGAACAACTCGACTTAGCAAAGCAAACACCAAAAGACTTTAAGCTTGATCTTGACATGAAGCGTGGTGTTTTAGAACGACGCTTTACTGTTGAAATTGGTGGTACTGAAATGTACTTCAATTTTGAACGTTTTGTTAGTGTTACCCAAAAAGAATTAGTTGGTCAACGTCTCCACATTAAGAACCGTGGCGACAGTGATGCTAAGGTTGAAATTACCAGCATGATTGATGCTGATGTATATAACGAAGACGCTAACTACGATGAACAATTCTGGAACGTTTTAGGCAAGTCTGCTGATGGCGAACATGCTGAATTAACTTCTATGACTAAGAAGAATGATTTTGGTACTCCACAATTCATCGTTGGAATGAAGACTACTTCAAAGACTAACCTTGACCACGTAGATGATGGTACTGACGAAAAGCACGCTTACAACACATTTGCTGGTACTGTAGCTGCTGGTAAAGAAGTTAACTTTGAAAAGCGTAGTATCGTAATGACTTCTCGTGATTACGATTCTCAAGCAGATATTGAAAAGAACTTGGATGTATTAGGCGACCAACTTGATAATCAAAGTTTTGACGATTTACTCGATCCACATATTAAAGAATGGGCAGATCGTTGGGTTAAGTCTGATGTTGAAATTGAAGGTGACGAAGGAGCTCAACAGGGCATTCGTTTCAACCTCTTCCAACTCTTCTCTACTTACTACGGTCAAGATTACCGTCTTAACATCAGTCCAAAGGGATTCACCGGTGAAAAGTACGGTGGTGCTACTTACTGGGATACTGAAGCTTATTGTATTCCAGTTTACCTTGGGGTTGCAGACCCAGAAGTTGCACGTAACTTATTAATGTACCGTTACAAGCAATTAGATGGTGCCTTTGTTAACGCTAAGGAACAAGGACTTGATGGTGCATTATTCCCAATGGTTACCTTCAACGGTATCGAATGTCACAACGAATGGGAAATTACCTTTGAAGAAATTCACCGTAACGGGGACATTGCCTTTGCCATTTACCTTTACACTAAGTACACTGGCGACAAGTCATACGTTCTTAACGAAGGGGCAGAAGTTCTTACTGAAATTTCTCGTTTCTGGGCTGACCGTGTTCACTACTCCCAAAACAAGAACAAGTATATGCTTCATGCCGTAACTGGTCCTGATGAATACGACAACAACGTAAACAACGACTGGTACACTAACCTTCTTTGTCGCTGGACTCTTCAATACACCCTTGACATCTTAGACCAAGTAGATGAAAAGGTAGCTAAGAAGCTTAATGTTTCAGAAGACGAAAAGCGTAAGTGGAAGGGTATTGTAGACAACATGTACCTTCCTTACGACAAGGAAAAGGACATCTTCCCAGAAAACGATGGCTTCATGGACAAGGACTTGACTCCAGTTTCTGAAATTCCAAGTAACCAATTACCACTTAACCAACACTGGTCATGGGATAAGATCTTACGTTCACCATACGTAAAACAAGGTGACGTTATCCAAGGTCTCTGGGACTTCATCGATGACTTTACTAAGGAAGAAAAGAAGAACAACTTCGACTTCTACGAACAATTTACTGTTCACGAATCAAGTCTTTCTGCTTCCGTTTACTCAATTATCGCTGCTGATATTGGTTACGAAGACAAGGCCGTTGAATTGTATGAACGTTCAGCACGTCTTGACCTTGATAACTACAACAACGATACTTCTGATGGACTTCACATCACTTCAATGACTGGTTCATGGCTTGATATTGTTCAAGGATTTGCTGGTATGCGTGTTCGTGATGGTCAATTACACTATGCACCATTCTTACCTAAGAAGTGGGATTCATACCAATTCCGTCAAATGTTCCGTGGTCGGATCTTGAAGGTTAAGGTTGACAAGCATGGTACTAAGATTGACCTTGTATCAGGTGACCCAATTACCATTGATCTTGACGGTAAGAAGCTTGAATTAAAGTAATTCTTGGAGGCATTTGAGATGAAGTTTGAAGATTTGAAAGGTTTTGCATTTGACCTTGACGGTGTTATTGCTGACACTGCTCGTTTTCATGGTCAAGCATGGCACCAATTAGCTGACAAGGTTGGAACTGAATGGACTCCAGAATTGGCTGACGCATTAAAAGGTGTTAGTCGGATGGATTCTTTGGAATTAATCTTGAAGGCTGGCGGTCATGAAAATGACTATACTCAAGAAGAAAAAGAAGCTTTGGCAACTGAAAAGAATGATAACTATATTAAATTAGTTGAAACTCTAACACCTGCCGATATTCTTCCAGGAATGAAAGACTTCTTAGATGAATTGAAAGCTAACGGTTACCACATTGTATTAGCTTCTGCTTCTAAAAATGCGCCAAAGGTTCTTAAGTATTTGCAATTAACTGATTACTTTGAAGGAATCGTTAATCCAGCAAACTTAAGCCATGGTAAGCCAGATCCAGAAATTTACCAAGAAGCAGCTAAATTAATGGATCTTCCAGCTGACCAAGTAGCGGGACTTGAAGATGCCCAAGCCGGAATTGAATCAATTAACCGTGCTGGTGAATTATCAATTGGTTTTGGTGCTGATTTGAAGGATGCTGATGTTAAGTTCGATAAGACTGGCGACGTATCCTTAGCTGCTATTAAAGCGCAAATGAATTAAGATCCAATTTCTCTCTTTTAACAATCCGTAAAGACGTACTTAGAATAATCTAGGTGCGCCTTTTTTATGTGAAATTATGAAAAGAAAAGTAATTATAACAATCATTATTTTAATTAGTTGCTTATGGGTGGCAGTTACAATTAACTTTAATCGGCCTTCCTCTCAGCAAGTTCAGGATGAAACACAGTCAAGTCAACAGCCACGGCCAAAATTTACCGACCAACAAATTGGGGTTTTAGCGGGATTGGCAATATCTCCCGAGTGGTTAAAACAAAATATTGCTGCAAATCAACTCGTTTATGGAATTGTTAAGCCCTCTGACACCGTTCCAGCAGGGGTAGATGATTATAGTTATTTAGTAGCCGCTGACGACCAAGATGGGACGATAATTTTCTTTAAAGCGGAAGGACAAACCGTGATTATAAAATATACTTCTCAGCGAAATACAAAACTAAAAGCAAAGGCCTTAACCTTATCGCAATTAAAAAAAGAATTTTACCAAACTAGGTCACAAAAAAGAGAAGTAGACGACTACGTAGCAGGATTGCGGACCGAATAAAATTTAAGGCATCTTAAAAATGCTATTTTTAGGGTATTCTTTAGTGGTGAGTACTGTATAATATTCAAATTAAAGGAGGAAAATGTGATGTCAATTTATGGCCCATATGAGCAGATTTTGTCAAATATTCTTTCCCTCACAACTGATCGGATCAAAGAGCTAAATCGGCAAACAGTGCAGGATAAGCAACCAAAACTTTATGAACATTTAATTGCTCGGGTGAAGACTTCCGAGAGTATGGCGGAAAAATGCCAACGAAAAGGCTATCCGGTCTCTACTGAATCGGCCTTACGAAAATGTCGCGATGCAGTTGGAATCAGAATTGTTTGTAACTTTATCGATGATATTGACCGTTGCCTTTGCCAATTACGTCAAGCTGACTGGTGTGAGGTTATTAAGGAAAAGGATTATATTACAAATGCAAAGCCAAATGGGTATCGGAGCTATCATGTCATTATTGATGAAAAAGTTCCATATCAAGATATTGAAGGAAATAACCCGGGACATTTTTATGTTGAAATTCAGTTACGAACGATTGCAATGGATTCATGGGCAAGTCTTGAACATGAGATGAAATATAAACATAATATTAAAAATCCAGAGCGAATTGGTCGCGAACTTAAACGTTGTGCTGACCAATTAGCATCATGCGACGTTCAAATGCAAACAATCCGGCAATTAATTAATTCTAGTGAGGAAGGCGAATAAGATGCGAATCCTTGTAGCAGAAGATGAACAGCAGCTATCTCATGTATTAAGTTCAGCGATGACAGCGAGTGGTTATCAAGTTGATATTGCTAATAATGGCCAAGAAGCCGTTGAGCAGGCGAAAGAAAATGCCTATGATGTCATAATTTTAGACATCATGATGCCTGTTAAATCTGGACTGGAAGCATTAAAGGAAATTAGAGCAACTGGTAATCGAACATATATTATGATGTTAACGGCTATGGGTGAAGAAGATGATAAGGTAACTGGTCTTGATGCCGGTGCTGACGATTATTTATCTAAGCCCTTTTCCTTAAAAGAACTACTTGCTCGTTTGCGTTCCCGTCAACGCCGAGATGATTCTTACCAAGTAGATGTTCTTGAATTTGGTGATTTGACCCTTAACGGTAACGATCAATCGCTTGAAAGCCATAATTCGATTAGTTTAACGAATCGGGAAAATCGTTTACTTCAGTATTTTATTTTGAATGCTAATAAAGAATTATCAGCGAATGAACTTATTAACCACGTTTGGGATGAGAATGAAACCGCTGATCAAGAAGATCTCTGGATTAATATCTGTTATTTACGGCAAAAATTACAGGCAATTCAATCTCAAGTAACAATTAGTGGTGAAAAAACTGGACCGTTTATGATTGCATGCTAGGGGGTCAAGGAATGATTCAACGTTTTCGCTATAAATTTATTGCAATCTCAACTGCGGCATTATTATTTGTAATTTTGACAATTGTTGGCAGTATTTGCACCCTCACTTACTATCAATCGCACCAAGAAATTGAACGGGTATTGACGATTTTGGTAAATAACGACGGCCAAATTCCCCGAAAAGGGATCCGGACTACTGACAATAGTCAACCTCAATTTTCACGTGAGGGCCTTCATCAATATCGTTATTTTGCTGTACTGGTTGATAATAAAAATCAAGTAACGGAAGTGCAAGATGATCATATTGCAACGGTTACGCCGCAGGATGCCCGAGCAATGACAGACCGTCTTGTAAGAAGAAAAGTGCATAGCGGGCAGTTGCTATATCGAGGGGTAAATTATGCTTATAAGATTCGGAATAAAAACGGCGAGAAAGTAATTGTCTTTCTTGATGAATCACTCCTCATGGCCCGGACACGATCACTAATGCATACAGGGTTGATCTTAGGGGTAATTGTTTTAGTTCTGTATACCATTGTTTTAACCCTTTACTCGCGTCGTGCAATTCGGCCAATTATTGAAGCAGAGCAGCGGCAAAAAGAATTTATAACTAATGCTAGTCATGAATTAAAAACGCCATTGACAGTTATTTCAGCGAATAATGAAATGCAAGAGATTATCAATGGTGAGAATGAATGGACAACAAGCACCAAGCAACAGGTTACTCGCCTGACAAAGTTAATTAATAACCTGGTGTCACTTGCGCGCATGCAAGAACAACCGACATTAACGATGTTGCCGGTAAATGTAAGTCAAATTGCCGGGGATGTGGCTAGTAGTTTCAAGAGTGTGATTTCAACCGAACAGAAACAATTCAATGTACAGATTGATGAAGGCTTGGTAGCAAACGCTGATGAAAATACACTACGGGAACTGTTGAATATTTTGCTTGATAATGCGAATAAGTATTGTGATCCTCAGGGTGAAATTGATTTTACAGTGTCCTCGTCTAATCATAGTAAAAATATAGTTATTACGATTGCGAATAGCTATAAAGATGGTAAAAGCCTGGATGCTAAAAAATTCTTTAACCGCTTTTATCGGGTTGATGAATCGCATACTCAAGGAAAAAAGGCAGGCTTTGGTATTGGGCTTTCGATGGCTCAATATATCGTTAAACAATTCAAAGGGAAAATTACGGCGAAGTATACAAATGGTAAGTTAGCTTTTATCGTAACGTTAAAAGAAGTAGGAAAGTAAGAATGAAATTTTGGCGACTTAAGATTGGAATATATGCAGTTGTTTGGAGCCTAATAATTGGTATGCTGACAGCGGCGTATTTAAACTTAGTTAACTGGGTAATTGATTTAGTTTGGCATCAATACCTAGATCCGGCAGTTAGTAGTAAATGGTATCCGTTTTTAGTATGTATTCCATTGGGATTTTTGATTGGTTTCTTGAATGAGCGATGGGGTAATTACCCGTTAACGATTGAACAAGTGCTGACGCAAGTAAGGTTGAAGGGGCAATTAAATTATCATAATTGGTGGAAGTCTTTTATTCTTGGCTTATTGGCCCTCGGAGCAGGAGGAAGCATCGGGCCGGAAGCTTCTACAACAGTCTTAACTAGCAGCATGATTAATTGGCTTGGTGACCGTATGCGCTGGGCAACTTCAATGCGCCAGAAAGTTTCTCTTTGGTACGGTAAAATGCAAACGCAAGATTTAGCCCGTGCTCCTAGATTCAGTCAGCTTTTTAAAAATAAATCTCAACGAGTCTTTGTTATTTCAGGATTAGTTGGAATTGGAATAGTAGGCGCGGCGATTGTTTTTAAGCTTTTTCCTGAAGAAGGTGTTTTTGGGATTCATCACCGGATCATTAATTGGGAGTGGATCAATTTATTAACGAGTATTCCAACGATTATCATTGGGATTGCTTTTGGGTGGCTGTTTGTTCACTTAGAAAATTGGGCTGCACTGATAATTAATGCAAAAATAAGTAAGATTTGGCAAGGTGGGATTTTTGGGTTAATTTTAGCGATCAGCTCGTTGATTACAAGCGATATCTTATTTTCTGGTGAGTTTAGAATTGTTCCTTTTACCCACGAAGCCTTCAATCATTCAATCATCTTCCTATTAGTTGTAGCACTCGTAAAAGCCGTAATGAGTAATCTGGGTTTTGCAATGGGATGGCGGGGAGGAACTATTTTCCCGGCTATCTTTTCGAGTGTCGCGGTAGGAACTGCCTGTGCGATGATGTTGCCTGGAGACGTACGGATAAATGCAATTGTTGTAATCGCGGCAAGCCTTACCTTTATTTTAGAAAAACCGTTATTAACAATTATCCTGCTGTTATTATTGGTACCAATTGAACTAGCGCCGGTTATAATTGTAGTTGCATTTTTAGTAGGAAGGATTATTAAACTTTTTCCTGCTAGTGAATAGAGAATCTTTAATATCTTTTGTGTAATAAAGAAGATTGAGTACTTGCTAAGCGTGAAAAATTATTTAAATTTTATTTTATTAATATTTTGTTGTTTATATGAGAAAAGTCCTGTATCTTTATTAAAAAGCAATTAGAGAATGGGGCGATAATGTGTTTAGCAGAATTGGTCAATTAATATTCGATAATGAAGCTGTTGCAAAGACTTCTGATTTTACAATGGGTCTTGAGATTGAAATGCAACGAGTAGACGAAGATGGCAACCTAAGCCTTGAGCCATATCCGTCAGCGATTGGGGATGAGAAGACTAATCCATGGATTACCAATGATTTTTTAGAAACAATGGCTGAAATGGTAACTCCTTCTGCCCAACATGCTCTTGATGCAATGCATTATTTGTATGTTATCAATAATACATTGCGATCAGCTCTTGCTCCCGGCGAGTTATTATGGCCGTTATCCATGCCCCCACGACTTCCTAAAGATAAGACTAAATTACGGTTAGCTAAAATGGGACCGAAAAAAGAAGCTTATTTGAAGGAATGGGCAAAACGTCATGGGTACTCGCAAGGAACGCCTTGTGGAGCGCATATTAATTTGAGTATTGATCAGCACATTATTGAGCTAGTCCTTAATGCTTTCCCGGAACGCTTTAATAGTGAGCGTGAAGTGCGGAATTATTTATATACTATCTTGGCACAAGGTTTTGTCCGATATCGATGGCTTCTTACGTATCTTTATGGTGCAAGCCCAATTGTTGAAGGAAATTATTTTGAACCGGGAAAAGAGTTGCCTCATCCGATTCGGAGTGTGCGGCAAAGTCAATACGGCTTTGGGACCAAATTTACCGGTGATTTTACTAATCTCGATCGTTACATTGCACGGATTGAAGAAGGAGTTAAAGCAGGGATCTTAACATCGGATTACGAATTTCATGGTCCGGTGAGGTTCAAAGGAAACACGGATTTAAAAAAGTTGCCTGAACATGGAATTGAGTATTTAGAATTACGAATGCTCGATTTAGATCCTAGCAGTTCAGTAGGAGTTCGAACTGGTACACTAAGATTTATTCGTTTATTAGCAAGTTACTTGATCATGCAGCCACCATTAAAAGAAAACGAAGTAGAAGAAATATTGGTGACTGCCGATAAAATGAATGAAGTTGTAGCCGAGGAAAATCCCCAAGCAACTTGTAGATATCAGGCCAAAGCTCGTGCTGTCCTCAAAAGTTTAGAGCGGTATGCCAATCAAATCCAACTCGGTCCAGAATATTCCGAAGTTCTGGAAGACTTAGAAGATCGGGTCGAAAATCCGTTAACTACCCCGAGTGCTAAACTCTTAAACTATGTAAAGAATGGTTCACTCACCGAGTATGCGTTGCGTCGTGCCAAACGTTACCAACAAGCGGCACAGGAAACAATCCATCCTTTCAAAGGGTTTGAAGATGGACGAATCTATACTGCTGATGAGCTTCGAAAAGAATTAACATTGTAACCTTTTCAAGGAGAAGCTAGCTCCAGTAAGCAATAATAGGCCTCCAACGTTCGATTTTACCGGGCGTTGGAGGCCTATTATTAATGTCTTTAGACCTGGTTGAGTGCGCGAGCAGAGCGAGTGCACGAAACAAAAAACCACCTGCTATGCGGGTGGGCGATAAAAATTATATAAAA
>OLOI01000069.1_pt1 | contig 97529 bp, 87 predicted proteins | sample 1672131 | NCBI WGS metagenome assembly OLOI01 (sample SAMEA3136651, study PRJEB25190) | human gut metagenome
CTGCCAGTCAGTAGTCTTATTGTACTCTGAGGTATTTTCAATTTTCAACATCCACGCTTTTTATTATACAGGAAGCTCCTTTACATGTTTATATTATAACCGATTAGCACGTATTTATACAAGTTAATTCACAAGTTAATTTATCAGCATCTGATAATCTTCTTTTGTAAACCGATGATAAATGGTATGTCCCATTTCCATCTTGACGCAATAATAATAGGCATCATATTCCGCATCGTCAAAATAAACCGCATAATCAAAATCCGTACCCGGTGTCATCTTTTCACAATGGTAGGCTTTATCAAACTGCGCAAAGCAGGCACAGATTTCTTCTATTGTTAAGCTGTGATGATGTGCAAACAGCTCGACTATTGCTTTGAGAAAAGGCGGGTCCGGGATTTCTCCTGCCACATACTCCGCACCTTCCGCAGGCACACGCACCTCAAATCGCCCTTCATGGATAAAAAACTTCAATCTGCCAAGCACCGTTGTATCAAAAACTGTATTTGTTCTGAGCGCCGCAAGCATCTCCTGCTCATCTGTATAATTGGTCCCCAGGATGGCATTCATAGACGCCATAGGAAAATAAAGTCTGATCACTTCTTTCTCCGCCCCCAGCTTCAGCTGTGCCTCCTTAATCTGCTCTATCACATTTTGAATTAATTTCTGCTCATTCATATTCTGCTCCATCTTTATTTTCGGCTATAAACCGTATCACTTTTATTTTATCACACTACCATCACAGACTCCACAAAAAAAGAAGCTGTAACTCATTTTAAATCACAACTTCTTCTATCATTTTCATCAATTTTCTTTATAGCATTCATAAATTTCCGCTTTTCATCGTCTACTTTTTCACATCCGATACTTTTCAGCGAAATAGATAATATTCTCGTAACTGTTCAGAGCCAGCCTCCAAAATGCTACGCATTTCGTCGGTGTGACGTATCCGCCAAATAAAATTTCAAAAACAGTTTTATAAATGCAAGCATTTTATACCTGTTTTTTGAAATTTTGCTTGGCTCTGAACAGTTACATATTCTCAATGGATTGTTTCCGGAATACAGCTGTCTTTAGCTGCATAAATAAGCATACATGACAATGAAATGACATAAACTTCCTGCCATAACAAATACATGAAACAATTCATGGCAGCCAAAATACTGAAATCTGTTGTGAAAAACCGGGAACTTCATTGCATAAATCACGCCGCCCACTGTATAAAACAATCCGCCGGCCAGAAGCCACATAAATGCTCCAAATGATAAGCCAGCAACAAGCTGTGGCATCGCAAGGACACATACCCAGCCCATCGCAATGTAGATGACCGATGAAACCCACTTCGGACATGTCACCCACAGCAGCTTAAAAATCATCCCCACAATCGCCAGCCCCCAGACAATAGCCAGCAATCTCATACCAACGCTGCCTCTTAATACAGTCAGACAAACCGGTGTGTAGGAACCTGCAATCAATACAAAAATCATCATATGATCCATTCTCTTCAAACGCAGATTCGCCTTCTCTGAAATGTCGAATGAATGATAGGATGTGCTTGCACCATAAAGAAGGATCATGCTCAGCATAAAAACACTCATACCGATCATCGTCATCAAATCAGCACCACAGTCTGAAGCATGCACCAGAAGAACCGGCGTCAATAGAACCGCTGCCAGAAATCCAATAAAATGGGTTGCCGCACTTCCCGGATCCTTCACTCTGAAATGAAAGTCTCTGTCTCTATCCAAACTCGCTGTATACATCTGTTTCGTCAATGTCTGTGTCCGCATAAAACAACCTCCTTATATTTCAAAAGTCTTTATTACAACATTATAAGTTTTTCAAAACCCTGTGCTATTATACTATATCACTTTTATTACTTTGTCAAGAGTTTTTCAAAAACCGATATCAGTATTCTTCCAATCTTTATAATTGACACCCAGAATAAAGAATGCTATGCTTCTACTAAACAAGTACAACCATGAACATAATTGTTTCGTACTAAGTAATCACCCAAATAACAAACGATCACGATACAAAATGAAGAAAAGAGCGTGTTTTATGAACGAACATATCCTATCCAAAATGGCTGACCCTATTCACAATTTTCATCTTCCCCGCTATCAGGAAATTCCCGATGTTGGCCTTTACCTTGAACAGACCGCCAAATATATCGACAGTTACTTAAGCCCTCTGGATGATATCAGCATCACCGGCTCTATGATTAGTAACTATGTCAAAAAGAAGATCATCAACAATCCCGTCAAAAAGCAATACAACCGGGATCAAATTGCTGCCCTGATCTTTATTGCTGTTGCCAAATCTGTGCTTTCTCTGGACAATATCCATATGATGTTTGAGATTCAGCGTCAGACCTATGATAATGAAACCGCCTATAATTATTTTTGTCAGGAATTTGAACAGGTCCTTTGGCATGTGTTTCAATTAGATATGGCCGATGCCAGAAAAGATACCGACCATAACACAGAAAAAGAGCATGGCACTTTCTCTAACGAGAAAACCATGCTCTGCAATATGATCATCACTGTTGCCCACAAGATCTATCTGGACCGCTATTTCTCTTTATTGAGAGATGAAGATACCATCTGAACAAAGTACTGATGCAGCCGGTTATCGCCATCCAGTTCCGGATGAAAAGAGATGGCCAGTTGCTGTTTGTATCTCACGCCCACAATCCGTTCATCCACCTTTGACATGACTTTGACTTCCGGTGATGCCGTTTCGATATACGGTGCCCGGATAAAGGTCATCGGTATCACACCAATTGCTTCAAATTCTGCATCTGTGTGAAAACTGCCCAGCTGACGGCCATAGGCATTTCTCTTCACCGTTACCGGAAGGGTCTGAAACCATCTTCTGTCATCATTGCCAAGCTCCGCAGCCAGAAGAATCAGTCCGGCACAGGTTGCAAACACCGGCAGGCCCTTTTCAATCTGCCCTTTCAGTCTGTCAAACATTCCCAGCTCTTTTAATAATTTACCCTGCACCGTACTCTCGCCGCCCGGCAGGATCAGTCCGTCGTAATGTCTGTCTAAATCTTCTTTTTTTCTCAGTTCAAACCATGAGATACCCAGTTCATCCAGCTTCTTCTCATGCTCTGCAAATGCTCCTTGTACTGCCAGTACTGCGATTGTCATTGACACTCCTTCTTCCTCATGTACATTGTACATTTTGATTTTCTCGATTTATCCTAATTCTCTCAGGCTTATCAGCCTATTCTCACAGGTTTATTTACCTCTTTCAGCCATTAAAAGGGCAATTTCATCTTCGTTGATACCCACCATGGCTTCACCAAGGTCTTCGGATAATTCTGCGATCATAACAGCATCTGTGTAATTGGTCACTGCCTTGACAATGGCATTGGCACGTTTCTCAGGGTTGCCGGATTTAAAAATACCTGATCCGACAAAGACACCCTCAGCACCCAGCTGCATCATCAGTGCTGCATCTGCCGGTGTTGCCACACCGCCTGCCGCAAAATTGACAACCGGCAGCTTGCCATTTTCATGCACATACTGTACAAGCTGGTAAGGCACTCTTAATTCCTTGGCAGCCTCAAAAAGCTCATCTTCTCTCATGCCCTTGATCTTGGCAATTTCACTGTTCATCATGCGCATATGACGGACAGCCTGAACCACATCACCGGTTCCCGGTTCACCCTTTGTACGGATCATGGAAGCGCCTTCATTGATTCTTCTGAGAGCTTCACCAAGATCTCTGGCGCCACACACAAACGGCACTTTAAATTTCGTCTTGTCAATATGATAAACATCATCGGCAGGGGACAGCACTTCGCTCTCATCAATATAGTCGATCTCAATGGCTTCCAGAATCTGAGCCTCCACAAAATGCCCGATTCTGCATTTGGCCATTACAGGAATAGAAACCGCCTGCTGGATCTCTTTGATCATCTTCGGATCGCTCATTCTGGCTACACCGCCTGCTGCACGGATATCTGCCGGAATTTTCTCCAAAGCCATAACAGCGCAGGCACCTGCTGCCTCTGCTATCTTTGCCTGTTCCGGTGTTGTTACATCCATGATCACACCGCCTTTTAACATCTGCGCCAGCTGTTTATTTAATTCATATCTGTTTTCTGCCATGATTTTCGTTCTCCTTTGTTTACATCTAAGTTTTTTTCCATTATAATGAAATCTGAACATAAATAAATAGCCATTTTGATATTATTTAAGATGGCCAGATTGGAGGTTACATGCCAGATGCTTACCTATTCTTTTGCCGGAACAGGGTCAGATTCTTTATATGAACATTTATATAAATGCATACGAAATGATATATTATGCGGGAATCTCTCTATGGGAGAGAAGCTGCCGTCCAAACGAAATTTTGCCAAAAATCTGGGCATAAGCACCATCACTGTTGAGAATGCCTATGCCCAGTTAATCGCCGAAGGCTATATTTATTCTATCCCCAAAAAGGGCTATTTTGTTTCCGATATCCATACGATCCTTCCTGTGGAACAGATGCATCCTTTTGAGGAAGACAACGGTTCTTCCTCATCCATCGACAGCCCATCCATGATTCAAAAAGCTGATATGGAAGAAAGCCTTCATTTTGCTGTAGACTTTACAAGCAACCAGACAGATTCAGAATATTTTCCCTTTTCTATCTGGTCAAGGCTCATCCGGGAACTGCTCAGTGACAGTCAGCAGAAGCTGATGATCAATCCTCCCTGCGGCGGTATACTGGAGCTTCGAGAAGCCATTGCCAGACATTTGAAGGATTTTCACGGTCTGCACGTCTCCCCGGAACAAATTATCATCGGGGCCGGAACGGAATATTTATACGGTATCCTCATTCAGCTGCTGGGCTTTGACAAGAAATACGCCATTGAGGATCCAGGTTATCACAAAATCGCCAAAATATACAACAGCCACAATGTGGACTGTGATTATATTGCCATGGATGACAGCGGCATCCGGATTTCAGAACTGGAGGAGAAAAATATCGATGTCATTCATATTTCCCCTTCCCATCAGTTTCCAACGGGTATCACCATGCCTATCGGAAGACGATACGAACTCCTTGGATGGGCTTCAAAAGCGCCTTCCCGCTATATTATCGAGGATGATTATGACAGCGAGTTTCGTCTGACTGGCCAGCCAATCCCAACCCTTCAGAGCATCGATGTTCTTGAGAAAGTGATTTATATCAATACTTTTACAAAAACACTGGCCTCCACCGTCCGTATCAGCTATATGGTACTGCCGAAACATCTGGTGAAGGCCTATTATGCCAAGATGCAGTTTTATTCCTGCACGGTATCCAATTTTGAACAATATACACTGGCTGCCTTTATCAACAAAGGACACTTTGAAAAACACATCAACCGTCTGCGTATTCACTATCACGACAAACGGGATATGCTGCTGCAGTGCATCAAAAGCAGTCCTCTTTTCAATCATGTCACCATCAAAGGTGAGGACGCTGGTCTGCATTTTCTGATGAAGATAGACACCGAACTCACGGATGAGATCATCTGTCAGCGGGCAGCCGCCAAAGGCATCCGCATTATGCCGTTATCCAAATATTACTATCACCCTGAGAAAGCCATGCAGCATATACTGGTAGTCAACTACTCCTCCCTGACACAGAAACAGATGACAGAGGCCACCCAGGCTTTCAATGAGATTCTCGGATAGATAATTATTAATAGCCCACCACTTTTTCCAGAGCGTTCAATATATTCTCATAGCCGGTACAGCGGCAAAGATGCCCGGAGATGAGCTTTCGGAGTTCGTCCCGGGTATATTTGCGTCCTGTTCCGATTATCTCCACCGCAGACATAATAATGCCCGGTGTACAAAAACCACACTGGACCGCTGCCTCATCCACGAAAGCCTGCTGAATCTCCGAGAGTTCTCCTGTCGGTGACTGCAGTCCCTCCACTGTAAGAATGTGTTTGCCCTCAGCCCACATAGTCAGATAGATGCATGAGTCGATGGCTTCTCCATCCACCAGTACAGTACAGGCACCGCACTCTCCCACTTCACAGCCTTTCTTCACACTGGTCAATCCCAGATGATTACGCAAAGTGTCAAGCAAAGACTCTCTGTCATCAATGGCCAGCTCCACTGCTTTGCCATTCACATTCATATGGATAATCTTAAGCATCGACTTCACCTCCCCCATTTCTTATGGCCTGCGCCATAGCACGTTTTGCCAATTCCTCCACCAGCTGAAGACGAAATTCCTTCGAGGCACGCCATGAAGTTCTCGGATTCACTTCATTCAAAACACCTTTGCCGGTCTGAAGAAGCAATGCATTTGAAACAGCCTGCCCTGAAACTGATTTTTCTGTCTCCGGACATCTGACAGGCGTCGGTGCCGCCACGCCGTAAGCGATCCGCATGTCTTCGACAACTTTCTTATCCCATGACAGCTTCACCAGACAGGCGCACCCCAGGGTCGCGATCTCCATGGCATTTCGCTTGCCGTATTTGATGTAGCATCCGGTGTACCCTTCATAATCCCTGCGTCTGATACGGATGGCCGTCATCACTTCCTCATGGCGGCGTACGGTTTTACCCGGACCTGTATAAAATTCCTGAATCGGCACCTGTCTGATGCCCTCCGGGCCCGTCAATTCCAGAATCGCATTATAGGCAAACAGAGATGACGCACTGTCCGCACTGGTCACACCGTTGCAGACATTGCCTCCAATAGTGCCGATATTGCGGATCTGCGGGCCGCCCACCTGATCAACGGCATATCCAAGCATCGGAATATGCTGCTGCACCAGCGGATGCGCCGTGATATGAGAAAAACTCGTTCCCGGACCGATCACGATGGTTCCGTCTTCTTCCATTGTCACCCCTTTTAATACCGCAATATTGTGAAGGCTGACAAGGGATCGGCCTGCTAATTTGCCTTCTCTGATCTTGCTCAAAACATCACTGCCGCCGGAAATAATCTCTGCATCCGGCCATTCCTGCAATTTCCTGATTGCATCCTCTACACTGGCTGCCTCATAAAATGATCCAATATCATACATAATGTCATCCCCCCCGCCTATATCAGTCCTTTTTCTTTGAATGCTGCCACCAGTCTCTGAGGCTCCATCGGAAGCTGATTAAAGCCAATGCCTGTTGCCTGCAAAACTGCGTTTCGGATAGCCGGTGCCACCGGAATAGCCGGCGGTTCTCCCAGGGCTTTGTTGCCGAAAGGTCCTGTCGGATCCTGCAATTCTATAAACTCAACATTCAGCTCCGGTGTATCCATGGCCGTCGGCAGCTTGTAATCCAGAAGATTGTTGTTCAGCGGTTTGCCCTTCGCATCATACATTAATTCTTCACTGAGTCCATAACCAAGGCCCATGCTCATACCGCCATGCACCTGGGCCTCAGCCAGTTTTGGATTCATCAGAATACCGCTGTCATGGACATTGATAATCTTCAGTACATTGACTTTGCCTAACGGCATATCCACTTCCACTTCCGCAAAACAGGCACCGCTGGCAAATGTATTCTCTTTGCAGTGGCTGGTGGCCTCAGCAGTGATATGGACAGAACGTTCCAGACTGTACAATGCCTCTGTCGCCAGTGCCTCCATTGTCAGCAGTTCTTCGTCCTCTGCTGTCACAATCATATTATTGCGGATATCCAGTGTCTGCTGATCCATCTTCAATTTCCAGGCTGCATATTCAAGAATCTTTTCCTTCATCATCTCTGCTGTTTTCTTCACAGCCTTGCCGCTGACATAAGACTGTCTGGAAGCATAAGCCCCAGTATCAAAAGGTGTGACATCTGTGTCCTGGGTGGAAACAATATACACTTTATCCTCTGTCACGCCAAGTACCTCTGCCGCCATCTGTGTAAAGACGGTATCCGCTCCCTGTCCGATCTCTGTGGCTCCCATCATCAACTGAATGGAACCGTCCTGATTCAATACCATACGGCATGTGGCAGTTTCAAGAGAAATCGGATAAACGCCGGTTTTGTAGCAGAAAATCGCCATACCGATACCACGTCGTCTGCTGCCTGTCTGGCAGGCATAAGCGGCTCGCTTTTCATCCCAATGCACAGCCTCTTTGCCCGCTTCAATACATTTCTTCAGGCCATAGCTGTAAAATGTAATGCCGTTATGTGGATCCTTATATCCCTTTTCCATGCAGTTTTTCAAACGAAAGGCTAATGGATCCATATGAATGGCTGCCGCCAGATCATCCATCAGACACTCTGCTGCAAAATCTCCCTGTGGAATACCGTAACCACGCATGGCGCCGCCGGCCACTGTACTGGTGTAAACCGTGTAGCTCTCCGATTCAAGGGCCTTTTCATCCCGATAAAGCTGCTTGATCATATTGGAGGCATTGGCGACAATCGCATGGCCATGGGAAGCATAACCGCCCTGATTAGAAAAAGCTTCTGCTCTTCTGGCCACCAGTGTACCGTCCGGTCTTACAGCTCCCTGCATATGAAAACGGATCGCATGACGCACTCTTGTATCCGCAAATGTTTCTTCTCTGGTCAGTTCCAGTTTCACCGGACGACCGCCCACCTGCAGACTTAAGAAAGCATTCAGCGGTTCATAAAGTACATCCTGTTTATTGCCGAAGCCGCCGCCGATATACGGCTTGATCACTCTGACCTGTCCCCATGGAATACCAAGGGCCTGACCAATGACACGGCGGACAATATGCGGAATCTGGGTAGATGTGGTTACGGTAATCTTGCCGTTGCCGTCCTGATACGCAAAGGAAACCGGCAGTTCAATATGACAATGCTGTACACGCTGGGTATCATACGTCTGATCTACCAGAACAAGTCCCTCTTCCTTCACAGCTTCATCAAAGCTTTCCTCGCCCAGGGCGAAGGATGTATGTTTCAAAATATTATCCGGCACATTGTCATGCATGGCCACGGCTCCCTCCGCCATGGCATCTGCCACATCCACCAGTGCCGGGTATTCCTCATAATGTACTTTCACAAGTCGTGCTGCCTTAACAGCTGCAATCTCATCTTCTGCAATGACAGCTGCCACATCATCCCCATAATAACGCACCCGCTGATTCAAAAGACGCCTGTCCTGAACATCCTGATGCGCCGCCTCCACAGACCACGGATGCCCCGGCGTACAAAAATCAATCTCCGGCACATCAAAACAGGTAACAATCTTTATAACCCCCGGTACTTTTAATGCCTCATCCAAATCAAATCCAGTCACAACACCATTGGCAATGGTACTGTGTACCACCTTCGCCACCATCATCGGCTGTGTCATCAGATCCTGTGTATATTTCGCCTGGCCCGTTACCTTGGCACGGGCATCCACACGCTGAATGCTTTTTCCAATCCCCATAACGCTCCTCCTTCCACTTTTGATGCGACGTGCAAAATTTTTCCAGTTTTTGAAAGCCCAGCCCGTTAGCAGATCCATACGCAGGCACACTCGCGTTGCCCAACATTGGCAGCGGTACATAAGGCATTACAAAACAATGCCTAAGTATCGGCCATGTTGGAAGCACCTGCGTATGGATCTGCTAACAGGCTGGGCTCTTCCTAATATAATATAAATTTTGCACCTGCCGCATCTAAAAGCTGGTTTGTTTAACTGTTTTTGTTTAAAAAATCTTATTTCCGGAGACATATTTATGTAGTAGATCTCCGTTCTCTGACAAACAGATATATCGCTCTAACCGCTGTCTGAGGGTGAGGGCCTGCGGGTGCGGCATGCGGCTCTCATCGAGGACAAGGGCGTCAAGTTCGTATCCCGGTTCGAAGCTGCCGACTTTGCCGAAGAAACTGCCGCCGGCTTTTGTTCCCATCCAGAAGATTTCTTCCAGGGTCAGCGGCTTCAGGTTCTGATCCAGCAGTCTCCATACGAGCTTGGATACCTGTCTGGCCTCCATCATGGTTCTGAAGATGGAAAGGGTGGCACCTCCGGCTACGTCTGATCCAAGTCCCATATGCACGCCTATATCCAGCCACTTTCTCACAGGGGCAATGCCGGATGCAATGTTCATATTGCACTGCGGACAATGGATCGCGTAGGTGTCATTGTCCTTCATCATCTGTATCTCCCGTTCATCAGAGTACACACAATGTGCCATGATGGATTTTCTTCCGGGTGCTGTCAAGCCGGCACTTATGTAGGTATCCATATAGTTCTCTGAATCAGGGCACAGTTCCTTCACCCAGTCAATTTCACCGAGATTCTCAGATAAATGGGACTGGACCGCCAGATGGTTCTCAGAAGCGATTGCCCCAAGTCCCATCATCAGTGCATCAGTACAGCTCGGTGTAAAACGCGGGGTAATGATCGGACGGACATTATGAAATTGCTCCGACTGCATAAGCCATTCTCTGGTTGCTTCCAATGAGGCTTCTGCACTTTCCTCACAATAATAATCCGGGCTGTTCCTGTCCATATTGACCTTGCCCACATAGCCCTTTAAACCGGAGTTCTCCAGGAGGGCCATCAATTTCAATGTAGCCGATGTATGGATCGTCGCAAATGCACAAAAACGTGTTGTCGGACTATACTTCAGATCCTGCACAAACATACTGTATGCCTTATCCGCGTAGGCTGGTTCTTTATAGCCGGATTCTTCCGGAAATGCATAGGTTTCCAACCATTCCAGCAGTTCCATGTCCATTCCAAGACCTCTGTAAGCATACTGCGGTGCATGCACATGCAGATCGGACAATCCCGGAACAATCATATACCCTGTGTAATCCAGCACTTCAAAATGCTGATATTTCTCCGGAATCTGTGTAAATACGCCCATTGATCTGCCGTTCTCACAGATCAGATACGCATCTTCACAGAGCCTCAATGTATCAGAAGTCTCACTGTAACAGATATCACCCTTCATAATAAAATTGTTCATACTCATCACCCATTTTCATTCAAATCTGCTCCGATACTTCTGATCGGAATCGTTGGTAAGGTTTATTCAGGCATATACAGAGCTCAGGCTGATATGACTGCTTACTATCCTTTTGATAAATAAAAAGAAAGGCCGCCGTACAAGCCGACTCTCCCGCCTTCGGGAATTATAGTCGGCTGTTTACGGCAGCCGGTAGAAACGCTCAACCTGATTATGAACATATATAATCCATTGATATATTTATTTTACAGTTAATAAGTACTTCTGTCAACACCTATTATGCCAGTGACTGAATGGCATCCACCATGGCCTGATAGCCTGTACATCTGCAGATATTGCCGGATAAGCCGCGTCGGATTTCTTCTTCCGTGGGCTTCGGATTTTTCTGAAGCAGTGCCACTGTAGACATAATCATGCCCGGAGAACAGAAACCGCATTGAACCGCACCATAATCCACAAAGGCCTTCTGTATCCTGGCCAGCTCCGGATGGGCCTCAACACCTTCAATGGTCATGACCTGACATCCCTCCGCCTGAACAGCCGGAAACAGACAGCTGTTGACACTTCTTCCATCTACCAGAACCGTGCAGGCACCACAGTCACCTTCGCCGCAGCCCTCTTTTGTTCCCGTCAAATGAAGAATATCTCTTAGCACCTTTAATAATGTGGCATCTTCAGGAATTTCTGTATGACAGGCTTCTCCGTTTAAAATAAAATCTAGTGTTTTCATTTTTCACATGCCTCCCATAATTCTCTTACAAGCTGCAGTACCACATTGGCTGCCACAGTTTTTCTATAACTTCCTGTTGCTCGAATATCATCAATCGGTGAAATATCCTCCGACAGGGCAATGGCAATTTCTTCATGAAGAGACTGCCATTTTTCTTCACTGTCCGGTCTTTTCCAGGCACGCAGCAATTCTTCTGTATGAAATGCACGAAGGGCTGTCGGGCCTGCTGAACCGATGGCGATGGTCAGGGCCGTTATCCTGCCCGCTTCCTTTTCCATATAAACGGCTACATTGATGATTGAAATGGCCAGTGCATTCCTTTTGCCGACCTTCCTGAATCTTGCGGCACCCGTCTTGAATGGAATGACAATTTCAGTCAAAATTTCCCCCTGATGGATAGCCGTTCGTCCCGGTCCCTTCATAAATCCGTTGATGGATACCATACGCTGACCAGTTTCTGACACAAGAACCAACACTGCATCCAGCGCCATCAGAACCGGCACGGTATCCGCCGCCGGAGAAGCTGACAAAATATTGCCGCCAATGGTTCCTCTGTTGCGGATCTGAGGGCCGCCCACAAGGGATGCGGCCTCAGCCAGTGCATCCATGGAACCTTGTCCTCTGAAAACATCTTCTATAAGGTCAAATGTTGTCAGACTGCCTATATGCCAGCCGTCCTTCTCTTCTCTGATGCCTGACAGTTCTTTTAATCGATGCAGACTGACAATATCTCTGTCCAGATATTTGCCCTTTTCTCTGTCCACATAGAGATTGGTGGCACCTGCACAGGCCACGCGATTGCCGGATGACAGCATCTGACAGGCCTCTGTTACTGTATTTGGAATCAGCATCTGTGACATCTCTATCCCCCACTATCCTTTTTATTTTTTCGTCATCCTTCCATGACTCATATTTTATGCATTCTTTCAAAGCGCACTTTTTCCACCGGACATCTGGTCGACAGTTATTCCGTCCCGGATTCCGTTTCTTCATCTTCCGGATACTCCGTATCAAAATAACTCTTCAGATCATAGGTGACTGTATCGAATTTGTCCAGATAACTGCCGTCCAAAAAGTCATCAAAATCCTTGATATGCCAGTTGGAATCCTCATAAACAAGTCCAACTTCATAGACCATTCCCGGCAGTCTGGCTGCCTGGGAATAATAAGCAGTGCCGGTTGTCCCGTCTTCATTGAGTTCCACTCTGTCATAATTAATAAAAAGCGGCGTCAGATACGGATAGGACCGTTCTTTCTTAAAAGCCCGGATAAACTCACTTTTATCCATAACCTTTCGGAAGTCATCTGTCATAAATTCATAAATAACCGCAGGATTCTCATACTGATAATCAATAGCCTCCGCATAGGCCATAGCTGCTTTCTCAGCGGAGACCTCAGAAGGTCCATCAGCTGCATGTTTCATACTGGTCACAACCGTTATACCTGCAATGATAACAATCAGCAGTACGATGATGATTTTGGTTGTCTTCTTCATTCCTATCGCTCCAATCGGGAATAAGGAATCGTATAAGCACTCGGAAATTCCGCCTTCTTGGAAGCAAAGATCAGCGCTGCAATGGTCATAATATACGGCAGCATCAGCATCAGCTGATTGGCCATATCAATGCCCAGGGCCTGAAGACGCATCTGAAGGGCACTGGCAAAACCGAAAAGCAGCGCACCCCACATGGCTCTCACCGGCATGAAACGAGCAAAAATAACAACAGAGACGGCGATAAAGCCACGTCCACTGACAATGGATTCTGTGAAAAGATTCATATAAGCAATAGACATAAATGCACCTGCTGCACCGGCATAAAGACCGCCGATGAGTACCGCTGCATAACGGACACCTGCCACACTGATACCCTTGGAATCTGCTGCGCGTGGATGCTCGCCCACGGCACGGATTTTTAACCCGAATGTTGTTTTTTCAAGGATAAACCATGTCACAAATACCATCACATAGCTGAGATAAACCAGAATATTATGCTGGAAGAAAATCTGTCCGATCACCGGAAGGGATGATAATACCGGAATATTCACGGCTGCAAACGGTGTTACCTGAGGCGGCAGACTCTGTACACCAAAAATGATACGATATACATAAACCGCTGTACCCGCACCAAGAATATTCAGGGCAATACCTGCGATGACCTGATTGGCACGCATGGTGACTGAAAGCCATGCCATGATCAGACTCCACAGCATACCGAAAAACATACCTGACAAAAGTCCAATCCAGAGATTGCCAGTTTTATATGCTGCTGAAAAGCCTGCGACGGCTCCGATCGTCATTGTTCCTTCTACACCCAGATTCAGAATACCTGCCCGCTGTGTATAAATCTGTCCCAGCGCCGGAAGAAGAATCGGTGTTGCCAGACGGATGGTTCCCGCCAGTAAACTCACTAAAAATCCTACTGTAAAAATACTGCTAAGCATCTTTTTTCCCCTTCCTCAGTAATTTCTGCGGCAATCCGAAATGAATCGCTGTTCTTGCGATAACAAAAACGATCACCAGGCCCTGAATAATATCTACAACAGAATATGGTACTTCTGTCATACGCTGCATGGTTGCACCGCCCACAAGAAGGGCTGAAAAAAAGAAGGAAGCGATCACAATACCCAATGGATTCAGGCCACCAAGCAATGCGATGATCGTTGCGATATCCCCGTAGCCGCTGGAAAGGCCTTCCAAAAGTCTGTACTGAACACCATACACTTCATTCCATCCAGCCAGACCGCAGAGTGCACCGGAAATCAGCATGGCCACCATGACTGTCTTCTTCACATTCACACCTGCATAGGTTGCGATCTTATCACCCTGTCCGATCAGATCAATCTTCACGCCCAGCTTTGTTCTCCAGAAGAAAAACATCATAAGAATAACAATGACTGCCACCACAATACCGCCGTGGATTCGCATCTGTGCAGAGAACAAAGGCAGATGATAGGCATCTGGTAATACTTTTGACTGCGGGAAGCCGCCGCCGTCAGGGTCCATCATCGGACCATAAACAAGAAATGCCAGAAAATAGGTCGCAATATAATTCAGCATCAGCGTTGTAATAACTTCATTGGCATTAAAACGGTTTTTTAACCAGGCCGCCAGACCGCACCAGAGCGCACCGCCGAGAACAGACAAAATCAGGGACAGTGGAAGTAAAATCACTGTCGGAAGTCCCAGATAAATACCTGGAAGAATAGCCAGAATCGCACCAATGGTCAGCTGACCATTGGCACCGATATTCCAGAGCTGTGCCTTGTAAGCGATGGACATACCAAGTGCCATCAATGTCAGCGGAATCATTTTGACAAGGACTTCGGATATCCTGGCTTTTGAGCCAAGGGCTCCCCGAAACAGTATTGTATATGCTTCTGCCGGGTCATTGCCTGAAATCCGTACAAGAATCGCACCCACTGCCAGTGCGAGAACAATCGTCAGTACCGCAATAACAAATTGTTTGATACTGTTGATGATTTTTGAATTCATGCCTTTTCCTCCTGTTTGTGTCCCATCATCAGCATACCGATCGTATTTGTATCGGTGCCTGCCGGAAGGATACCCATTATTTTGCCGTCATAGATGACAGCGATTCTGTCCGAGAGCTGCAGAATTTCCTCAAGATCCGCAGATACAAGAAGAACTGCTGCACCATCATTACGTGCATCCAGAATTTTCTGTCTGACATATTCCGATGCACCGATATCAAGGCCTCGTGTCGGCTGATTGGCAATAACCATTTCCGGATGATCATCCAATTCTCTGGCCAGAATGACTTTCTGCTGATTACCGCCGGATAAGGCTCTTGCATGGTCTTCTCCGGAATTGGCCTTAATCTGATACTCTTTCTGGCATTTATCCCAGTAGGCATCAATGGCCTTCTGATTCAGCAGCCCATTTTTTGAAAATGGCGCTTTGTGGAACTTCTTGATGATCAGATTTTTCTTAAGGCTCCAGTTCAGTGCCAGTCCGGTTGTCATTCTGTCCTCAGGAATATGGGAAATACCACTGTTGATATAGAAAACAGGCGGTTGATTGATCACTTCTTTTCCTTTAAAAAGGAACTGTCCGCCATCCGCTTTTCTAAGACCGGTCAGAACTTCACATAATTCCTTCTGTCCGTTGCCGTCTACACCGGCCAGACCAAGGATTTCTCCCTCATGAACAGTCAGATTAAAATCTGTCAGTGCCGGAAGGCCTTTGTCATTGCTGGCTGAAAGGCCCTTCAGTTCCACTTTCACTGCTCCGGGGGCCTTTTGGTTCTTGTCGAAATTAAACAGAACATCCCTGCCCACCATCATTTTCGTCAGTTCTTCTTTGGTTGTATGTTCATCAACCAGTTTTGATCCTATCAGCTCACCATCTCGTAAAACAGTGACTTCATCAACGATAGAAATAATCTCTTCCAGCTTATGGGTAATCAGAATGATTGATTTGCCGTCCGCTTTCATATGACGCAGCATATCAAAAAGTATATTGGCCTCCTGAGGTGTCAGAACCGCTGTCGGTTCATCCAGGATCAATATATCTGCCCCCTGATAAATAGCTGTTAAAATCTCTACTCTCTGCTGTTCACCAACAGATAACTGCCAGATTTTTGAATATGGATCAATATTCATTTTGTATTTATCTGCCAGTTCCTTCAGTTCCGTCGCCGTCTCCTTTGTATCAAGAAGAATGCCTCTTCTGGACTTTTTGCCCAGCATAACATTCTCCACAACTGTCATCGGTCTGGCCAACATAAAATGCTGATGCACCATACCGATGCCGAGAGAGATTGCTTTTATCGGTGATGAAATTTCTTCTTTGCTGCCGTTAATATAAATATCACCGGCCTCCTGCTGATATAAACCATACAGGATATTCATAAGTGTTGTCTTTCCGGCACCATTTTCTCCTAACAGACCATGAATTGAACCTTTCCTCAGATTGAAATCCACGTTGTCATTGGCTTTGACACCGTTAAATATTTTTGTTATTCCCTGCATACTGACTGCCAGATTGTCCATTTACAAATCCTCCTGTGTTTGAACGTCCCTGTGTTTTTTAGAGAATGGACACACAGCCCACGGGCTGTGCATCCATCTCCCATTGTCGGAATGATCGTCTGCACTGCAGACATGACTCCTATTCTGATTACTGAATATCTTCCGGCAGATAGTCTTTGATTTCACCAGACTGAAGTTTGGACCATGTATCCGCAATCACCTGCTTGTCATCGTCTGTCAGCCAGCCCTTAGGATCATTAATGTCTGCAATACCTAAACCATTATTTTCAGCATTGATCCAATAGTATCTGTCATCTTCTGCTCTGCCTTTGAATGTACCATTGTTGATATCATCAAAAACATTGGCAATAATGGCATCCCACTGATAAACAACACCTGATAATACATTGTTTTCGGCTAATGTCTTCTGGTCTGCTACGTTGCCGAGGCAGTACATATCTTTTTCAGCAGCTGCCTGAACAACACCAAGACCAATACCATCACCTGAATGCCAGATAACATCCACGCCAGCGTCATACATACCGATAGCTGCTTCTTTTGCACCGGCTGTATCTGTCCAGTCACCTGTGTAAACTTCCTGGATCTCGATATCAGGATTGATAGATTTGGCACCAGCCTTGAAGCCTTCATGACCACGTTTGATCTCGGAAGCATCTGCACCGCCGATAACACCGATCTTATTTGTCTGTGTTGCCAGTGCTGCGATCACACCCATTTCATAACCGCCTGCTTCAAGTTCCACATCATAGATAGCTGTGTTATCCAGTGATTTGTAACCTGTACCAAGCAGGAAATAGGTATCCGGATACTGAGCGCCAACTTTGACGATTGGCTCCATGAACTGGAAGCCATGACCAAAGATAACGTCATAACCCTGATCAGCGAAATCCATCAGTGCAGGTTCGATATCTGCAACTTCATAAACATTCTCAGTTACATTCAGGTCAATCTTGTCCGGATTGGCATCTGCATACTTCTTCATACCTTCATACATTGCCTGGTTGAAAGATACGTCATCTTTTTTGCCAGGAAGAATCAAAGCCACTTTCAATTTCTTGCCTGCTGTTTCTGCTGAAGCTGTATCAGCTGTTGATTCTGCTGTTGTTGCAGCAGCAGATTCACCTGCTGCTGTCTCCTTTGAGGATGAACTGCCGCATCCTGCAAAAGAACCGACAACCATGGCCAGTGTCAGAAGTCCTGCCATCCATTTGAGTCCTTTTTTCATCTCTTTTCCTCCTTTGGCTATTTCTTTAAGCCATTTAAAATAGTTTCTATATCGAAAGGCAAACTGGTCAATCTGCCTTCTGATACCTCATTAATTGCCGCAGCGATCGCCGGAGCGATAGATACGGTGGATACCTCTGCAGCGCCCTTGACGCCCATCGGTCCCGACGGTTCATAACCATCCACATGCAGACTCTGAATCCGCGGCAAATCCATGGCCGTGGGCATCAGATACGTAGACATACTGTCATTGAGCAATCGTCCCTCTTTAAATTGACAATTCTCACCAAAGGCATAGCCCACAGACATAGCCACACCGCCTTGAATCTGTCCCGCCATCGCCAACGGATTGATAATTCTTCCTGCTTCCGTTGCTGCTGCAATATCCAGAAGCACTACCTGCCCTGTGACAGGATCCACCCGAAGCTTCACAGCCTGGGCAATAAATGTATACATCGCATGCGGGAAACCGGCGATGGAAAAACTTTCCTCACTCTCAGGGAAATCTGCCTTTCCTGTTTCCATCTCGCCTTTTTTAAAATTCTCTATGGCATTGAGCATGGCATTGCCGCCGATAAATGTGGAACGGGAACCGGCCGTAGATCCGCAGTCCAATGTTCTGTCGGTATCTGCCATCACAAGGGAAACATTGTCAAAATCTGTCTCCAGAGCATCCGCCGCCATAGCCTGCAGTGCCGTCCGGCTTCCCTGTCCGATATCTACCAGACCAAGGAAAATTGTATAATGGCCATCTGCTTCTTCAATCTTCACCTCTGCCTGATCCGGAATATTCTTGCCGAGACCGCAGCTTAGGTGCCCGCCTGCAATGCCGTATCCGACATATGGGTCCGTATTGTGTTTTCTCTCCTGCCAGAGTTCAGACTGTTCGATCAGCTTCAGTGCCCCTTTAAAGTCCACGAAATGGCGCATTTTCTGTCCGACGCCGCCGTACATGCCTGTCTCAATACCATTCTTGTAACGGATTTCCAGCGGATCAATACCTAAAAGTTTCGAAGCCCTGCTGATCAGGGATTCTGCCGCAAAAGCGCCCTGGGGTGCCCCAAAACCTCTCATGGCATGAGCCACCGGTTTATTGGTATAGCAGAGATGACTGCTGATCTTTACATTCGGAATATTGTACGGTCCTGCAAAATGCTCTGAAAAAAGGCTTAACACAGCCGGCCCCAGGCCGCCGTAAGCACCTGTATCCAGATAACCGCTGCCGTCAAAGGCCACCATCGTTCCGTCTTTCTTAAAGCCCATCTTCACATGCATATAGACCGCATGTCGTTTATAGGTTGTTGCCAGGGATTCCTGACGACTGAAAATAAGCTTGCAGGGACGTCTCGTCTTAAATGCCGCAAGAGCCGTAAACAGCTGTGCGGTACTGCCGTCCTTACCGCCGAAACCGCCGCCAACAGTGGCTGCTACAATATGTACCTGATCTTCTGTAAGACCTGTAATATCACAGACCATTCTCAAATCATGAAAAACATTCTGTGTTGAAGAACAGACAAGCAGACGCCCATCCTCCTCAATTTTCGCCATGCAGGCGTCCGGCTCCATATAGCCATGGTCCTGTATCGGCGTATAAAAATCATCTTCAACGATCAAATCACTCTCAGCAACCCCCTGTGCCACATTGCCTTTTTCGTTATCAAAACGAATCACATCATTCTCTGTATCGTCATGCACCCGGATACAGCCGGGTTTTGCTGCCATCAATGCATCCGTGACAACCTGAAGGGGTTCGTACGTCACCTGCACCATTGCCGCAGCTGCCTTTGCTGCTTCTTCGGATTCAGCTGCCACAACAGCAATGGCTTCACCAAGAAATCGTGCTTTATCCTCCACCAACAGCGGCTGATCCGGCAGAATGTCCTGAACATTGTTCTTCACAATGTCTTTCGCTGTAAAAACCCAGGCCGTCTCAGGCACCTTCGATGTATCGATATCCAAAACCCTGGCATGGGCATACGCTGATCGGACAATCGCCAGATGCAGCATATTTTCCTCATAATAATCTGCCGCATACACCGCTCTGCCGGTGGCCTTGTCCATGCCTTCCACGCGGCCCCGGCCTTTTCCCGTGTAACTTTCCATGTTACGCCTCCGTCTCTACGATCATATCAATAATCTGATGGCCCAGTACATCAATCAGGCCAAAATCTGTCAATCCCAGTTCCGGCACTGTCGGAAGAGAAATAAAGGATAACGACATAAATGGTGCTTTCATCGGGCATCCCATCTTCTCAACTGCTCCATTCATTTCATCCATCCGCTTCATCACTGTTTTTGCCGGAAGAGTGGACATCAGACCGCCAAGAGGCAATGCCAGTGCGTCAACCACCTGTCCCTCCACTGCCGAAACAAAACCGCCGTGAAGTTCCTGAAGCTTTTCGACGCAGACAGCCATATCCCTGTCATTGGTTCCCACCACAACAATGTTGTGATGATCATGAGAAACCGAAGCTGCCAGAGCTCCCTGTTTCAGTCCAAAACCATGCACCAGAGCAGTAGAAACACGGCCATTTTTGCCGTATCGTTCGACAACAGCCAGCTTCAGAATATCTCTGTCCACATCCGCAGCAATCTGTCCTTCCTTGACATCCATCCACTCAAAGATCTCTTTATTAATAATCTGGTCCTTGATCAGATCAATGACACGGCATTTGGCACGTTTGCCCTCAGAATGGATGATAAACTTCTCCGCTGAAAAATCTGCGCCAATATGAACGGTATCAAATAACTTCTCAGGATAAGCTTTCTCAGGCACCGGACGGGCACCATTCTCGTCTGCCACAATACGTCCGCTCTTTAACACAAGCTTCGGCTTCATGGTTGTCAGATCATCAATCAGAAGAATATCGGCGAAACGTCCCGGTGCCACTGAACCGATTTTGTCTTCCAGGCGAAAATGCTTGGCCGCATTGATGGTTGCCATTTGAATCGCCTGTACAGGGTCCAGTCCCAATTCAATGGAACGCTTCACATTGTAACTGATATGGCCTTCCTTGAAAATATCGTTGACATGCTTGTCATCTGTACAAAACATCATATTGTCTGTCGGCAGATTGTTCTTCACAATACCCGGCACCAGTGTATCTACATTGCGTTCACTGCTGCCTTCACGGATCAACGGCATAATACCAAGTCTCAGGCGTTCTAACAGCTCTTCATAATAAACTGATTCATGGTCATCACTGAGATGTCCGGCTGCGTAAATATTCAGATCATCCACACCCAGTCCAATGGCATGGCCATTACAGATCTTGCGTCTGTTCAGGCTGGCCAGTACCTTTTCTAAATATTCTTCCTTCATACCAAGGACTTTGGAAGGATCCAGTTCACCAAGGCTCACTGCCTCATCCAGTTCCAGCAGTTGCGTTACTTCCTCAACCCCCAGCACACCGCCTGTTGTCTCAAGTCCAGGCGCTGTAGGTACTCTGGAAGGGATCTCAAGAAGCAGTCTGAAAGGCAGCTTCTCTGAATCCTTGATCATTGCCAGCAGACCGTCAATACCTGCCACGTTGGCAATTTCCATGGCATCCACACAAAGTGTTGTTGTTCCCCATGGAATGATCACCTCACCCAGAGCTTCCGGTGTCAGAAGCGTCGTCTCGATATGAATATGGGAATCTATAAGGCCCGGAACAGCATAAGCACCCGCGCCGTCAATCACCTGATCCGCCTCTGTTTCAACACGTCCAACAGCCACGATTCTTTCATTATAAATACCGATGGAGGCCGGATAAATCTCCCGTGTAAAAACATTCACCAGCTGAATATTGTCAATACGCATATCCAGTTTACGTGTGCCTTTTGAAGCCTCCAGTTCTGTTTTCATAATTGCTGCTGTATACATAACTTCCTCCTATATCTTCTTTCGTAGTACTTTATGACTGAGAATACCGTCCACATAATATTCCCTGGAATACAAAAGCGGTTCTCCCATAAAGCTGTATCCAATCTCATCCATATATAAAAGCGGTGCCTGCTTGTCCACATTCAAAATCTCTGCCAGATCCTCACCGGCTGCAACCGCCCGGATCTCCGTCAGATCCATATAAATCTCCTGTTCACAGCACTGTTCAATAAACTTAAACACCGGCTCCTTAAGAAGCTTGATATCATAACCCTCTTTGGCATTGGCCTCCGCAATATAATCCATACAGTAAATCGCCGGCCGTCCATCTGCTGTTACAAGACGTTCCGAAACCAGCACCAGATCACCTTCTTCTATATGAAGTCTTGCAGCTACTTCCTTCTCCGCAGGAATCTTGTCAATACGCTCAATCTTCATATCCGACACATAACCGGCATCCGAGACCATCTCAAGAAACTCTTTCTCAAGATCCATTCTTGTCGTTGCGTTCAGAATATGCGGATTCACAATCGTTCCCACGCCATGCTTCCGACTGATAAATCCTTCCCTTTCCAAAGCGGAAAGGCAATCTCTGATCAGTGTCCGGCTGACCCCCATCTCCTTAGCCAAAGTCAGCTCCGGCGGCAGCTTTCTGCAATTTGCATAGCAGCCCTCTCTGATCTCATGGAGCAACCGCTGTGTAATTTCTTCAGACAGCAGATTTCCTTCACTCATGTTCTATTTCCTTCCTAAAAAATCCCCGTTAATTAAGTCATAGAAAATTGGTACGACCCATATAGGTATGACCTATTTTTGTATAGTATACTTTTTTTCAATAAAACTGTCAATATTTCTTTGTATTAAATGACATTTTCTATAATAAAATAGCTATTTTCTATAAATATATTTAAAATACGTCGTCATTTTAATCATGTTGTATTTTAAAAATCTTCAAAAATAATTACTTTTTTCACAAATTACCTTTGCCATAAAATACATCCAATGTTATACTAACTATTGTCTTTAATTAGTTTACTATTCAACAAATAGATTGCTGCGAAAAAATTTTTGAAAGAAATGAGGAATCTTTTATGACAACAACTACTCACCCGATGGCGGACAAACCCATCGGACAATTGCTGCGCCAATTTGCCGTTCCAAGTATTATTGCCATGCTGGTCAGCTCTCTTTACAACATTATCGACCAGCTGTTTATCGGCCAGAACATTGGTCTTCTTGGCAATGCAGCAACAAACATCGCCTTTCCTCTGACCCCCACTTGCGTTGCCTTCAGCCTGATGTTTGGTATCGGCGGTGCCGCCCGTTTTAATCTGGCTATGGGAGCCGGACGAAAAAAAGAAGCCGCTGCCTATATGGGAAACGCACTTCTGATGCTTGTTTCCTGCGGTATTGTACTCTGTATCATTGTCCGACTTTTTCTGACACCGATGCTTCTGTTTTTTGGTGCTACCGATCAGGTTCTTGATTATGCCAGAACTTATACCGGCATTACTTCCCTTGGATTTCCTTTCCTGATTCTTGCCACTGGCGGCGGTCATCTGATCCGTGCCGACGGCAGTCCGCAGTTCTCAATGATCTGCAATCTGGTGGGGGCTATCGTCAATACAGTGCTTGATGCATTGTTCATCTTCGGTTTTCATATGGGTATGGCTGGTGCAGCTTATGCAACCATTATCGGTCAGATTATCTCGGCACTTCTTGTAATCCGCTACATGTGTCATTTCAAAACAGTACCCCTGCATCTGAGTGAATTAAAACCGAAGGTAAATTATATCATGCATATCGTTCTGTTGGGGGCATCACCTTTTATTAATCAGATTGCCATGATGATCGTACAGGTCGTCATGAATAATTCCCTGAGTCATTATGGTGCACTTTCCTCTTACGGAAGTGAAATTCCGCTGGCCTGTTCCGGCATCATCGCCAAGGTTAATATGGTGCTTTTCTCCATGATCATCGGTATCTCTCAGGGCATGCAGCCAATCGCCAGTTACAACTATGGCGCCGGTAATTATGGACGGGTGCGTAAAGTTTTGCATCTGGCCTTAAAAGCAGGTTTTGTAATCTCGATCATCTCTTTTCTGCTGTTCCAGTTCCTGCCAAGACAGATTATCAGCCTGTTCGGCAGCGGCAGTGAAGATTATTTTACCTTTGCTGAAGAATATTTCCGCATTTATCTGTTTTTCACATTTGTAAACTGTCTTCAACCTATTGCCTCCAACTTCTTTACAGCTGTAGGTAAAGCTCAGAAAGGTATTATCCTGTCACTGACAAGACAGATTCTTTTTCTGCTGCCCTTAATTATCCTGCTGCCGTATATCATGGGCATTGACGGTATTATGTACGCCGGTCCATGCGCCGATCTGGCAGCAGCCCTGCTGTCCATTTATCTTGTTGTTAAAGAAGTGAATATTCTTAAACAGAAAGAAACAATACATGCCCAATAACTTTATGAAGATAAAAAAACTGCCAGCGGCAGTGAAAGCCTTAAAAGACTTTCCTGCCACTGGCATCTTTAATTCCCATTGCCTCACGATACTTGGCAACGGTACGTCTTGATATCTTAACACCTCTCTCCGCCAGCTTCTCAGACAAAATTCTGTCACTGTACGGTTTCTCGTGGTTCTCATCCGTAATGATTTCTTTCAGAAGATTCTTGGCTGTATCAGCTGTTGCCGCATTCTCATTACCGGCCTTGCTGATGGCACCAATAAAGAAATAGTTCATCGGGAAAATTCCCCATGAGCACTGAAGATACTTGTCCTTCACTGCCCGGCTGACTGTGGATTCATGGATTCCTACCATCTCAGCCACATCCGCCAGTTTCAAAGGTCTCAGATACCCCGGACCATATGTAAAGAAACGTTCCTGTACATCCACAATACACTTTGAAACATTCATCAACGTCACATTTCTTTGTGAAACACACTGCATCACCCATTCTGCCTGTTTCACCTTTGTTGTGACATAATCCTTCGTCTCCTTGTCATTGCCTGCCTTTAACATGTTGCGGTAATATCCATTAATAGACATCTTCGGATACATATATTCATTCAGCAAAATCTCATAATAATCCTTCAGCTTCACAACCGTTACATCCGGTGTGATATATTTCAGATTCTCTCTGGAACTGAAACTATTACCCGGCTTCGGATTCAATTCACGGATCACTTCCATGGCCTGAAGCACATCATCCACCGTCACCTTCAGCTTCCTTGCAATCTGAGGCAGCTGATTCTTGCCAAGCTGTTCCAGGTAATTCGCCGCAATCTTCCTGGCAATCGTATCTTCAATCTTCTGACGGTCCATCTGAATCAAAAGGCACTCACTGAGATTCCTTGCGCCCACACCGGCCGGTTCCAGGCTCTGAACAATCTGAAGCATCCGGGCTACTTCATCCTCTTCTGTCTCCAACTGGGCAGCAATCTGATCTGTTTCTTCCGTCAGATAACCTCTGGAATCCAGCAGATCGATCAGATACTCCGCAATTGCCTGCTCCTTATCAGTTAAAGGAATGGTCACCAACTGACTGATCAGGTACTCCGCCAAATCTTCCCCTCTGTTGTCACTGACATTCCACATATCCTGGTTGTCATCATCGTCGCTACTGTATTCCTCCGAATAATAGACACGATTCTGCTCATCACTGCTTGCAAGCCATTCCAATTTTTTCTGCAGCTCCGCATCCCGCTCAGATTCCCTTGACTTATCAAATTTCTCTTCTATATCAACAACCGGATTCTCCACCGCCAGTTCTTTGAGATAAGTGTCCAGTTCCTGAGCACTCATTTGAAGAATTTCTGTCGACTGAATCATTCGTTGTGATAATCCGAGAGTCTGAGTAACTTCCATTTTCAGATCCACATTAGTTCCTCCCTTATTTAACAATAATACACACTTACTCTCCTATTATAATCTATTTATCGTCAAATTGCCACATAAAACGACGGAATAATCATTATTTGCCCTTGTTTTAACTATCTTTTATCTGCTGCATGCCCTTTTTGAAAATTATTTTGCATACTAATAATTCGTCATATATTATATTATTCATACATAATCTTTGCTTGTTCTTAGTATTTTTCACCATTTTTGAAAGTTGTTTATTTTTTGTCAACCCCTGTTTTTTAGTTATTGTCAACATATTTCAGCTCTCTCTTTTGGATGTTTTTATTGATAATATTCATATTCGGCATGAGTCTATTCCATTTTATCAAAAAAGACGTATTTACAAATTGTACTAATTTACATTATAATAGAAGAGCAGATAGGTATCTGTTACGCATGTAATTGATACAGATAAAAAGGAGGAACTTTAAAATGGCAAAATTAATGACAGCCGAAGAGGCAGTAAAAGCCTATATCAAAGACGGTATGACAATCGCTACTAATGGTTTCGTTGGTGCCGTACAGCCAGAAGGCATGATGAGAGCAATCCAGAAATCATTCCTTGAAGGAGGTACACCAAGAGACCTTACTCTTGTACACGCAGCTGGACAGGGCGGCGGTAAAGATGCTGAAGGTAACGTTGTTGGACAGATTAACCACCTCGCTGAAGAAGGTCTTCTTAAGAAAGTCATCGCAGGTCATTATTCACTTGCTCCAAGACTTCAGAAACTTGCTCTTGAAAATAAAGTTGCTGCATATAACATGCCACAGGGCTGTATCTCCGAATTATTCCGTGAGATCGCTGCTCACAGACCAGGTCTGATCACACATGTAGGTCTTAACACATTCGTTGACCCAGATGTTGAAGGCGGTATGCTGAATGATAAAGCACGTGAAGAAGGCAGCTATGTTAAGAAAGTCAACTTCAACGGCGAAGAAAAACTCTTCTACCCTAGCTTCCCTATCGATGTAGCACTTATCCATGCATCTTATGTTGATACACAGGGTAACTGCTCAATGGAAGAAGAAGGTACACTTGCTGATATCCTTCCAATCGCTCAGGCTGCTTACACATCAGGCGGTAAAGTTATTGTTACTGTTGAGAAGAGCCACTATGTTGAATATGGTTCTCTTGATACACGTTTTGTTCAGGTTCCTGGTATCTATATCGAAGCAATCGTTCTTGTTGACAGCGACTGCGCTATGCAGACAAATGGTTCTTACCACAATGAAGCATTCTCAGGTGAGAAGAGAATTCCTATGTCCGCTATGGATCCAATGCCAATGAACGCTCGTAAGATCATCGCTCGTCGTTGTGCAATGGAACTTAAAGCTGGTGCTGTTGTTAACCTTGGTATCGGTATGCCAGAAGGTGTTGCCAATATCGTAGCAGAAGAAGGCATCGAAGGTATGGTTCTTACAACTGAGTCCGGTACAATCGGTGGTGTTCCTGCTTCAGGCGGAGACTTCGGTGTTACAACTAACCCGGATACAATCCTTCATCAGAGCTTCCAGTTCGACTTCTATGATGGCGGTGGTCTTGATATCGCTTTCCTTGGTCTTGCTCAGTGTGATAGCCATGGTAACATCAACGTATCCAAGTTCGGTCCTAAGATCGCAGGCTGCGGTGGTTTCATCAACATTACTCAGAACACTCCTGTTGTAGTATTCTGCGGTACTTTCACAGTTAAAGGCAAGAACAAATTCCTTAAAGATGTTGAACAGATCACATTCTCAGCTGACTTCGCTAACAAGACAGGTCAGAAGGTTCTCTATGTAACAGAATGCTGCGTATTCAAACTTACAAAAGAAGGCGTAGAACTGATCGAAGTTGCTCCAGGTCTTGATATTGAGAAAGATATCCTTGCTCATATGGACTTCAAACCTATCATCAAAGATGTTAAGGTTATGGATGAAAGAATCTTCAAAGATGAGCTCATGGGTCTTGCTAAATAATCAGCCATATATAACAGTATGAATTCTTTTAGCCGGTATGCTTTATGCATACCGGCTTTTTTTGCGTCATATATTATCACAAACCTCCATGGAGTTATTATGCCATGAAACACACACTCGCACTCTTCCTTAAAACAGGCTGTGTGGTCTGTATATTTCTGCTTCTCTGTCTTGCTGCTGTTCATCATTTCAAACCAGCCTTATCCTCTCTCCCTGTTTTTTCCCGGTTTGAAAGGAAGCTGCCGATTTACTGTGTGGATACCGACAAACCTCAGGTAGCTATTTCTTTTGACGCAGCCTGGGGCAATGAAGATACCGAAACCCTGCTTTCCATTCTCGACAAATACAATGTCAAAACCACATTTTTTATGACCGGAGGCTGGATTGAATCTTATCCCGAAGATGTAAAGAAAATCGCTGCAGCAGGTCATGATCTCGGAAATCATTCCGAAAATCACAAACAGATGTCTCAGCTCTCTTCCGATGAATGTCTCGCTGAAATTCAAAAACCTCACGATAAAGTCAAAGAACTCACCGGAACAGAAATGACTCTTTTCAGGCCTCCTTACGGTGACTACAACAACACATTGATCGAATCTGCCAACGCTCTCGGCTACCATGTGGTCCAATGGTCTGTCGATAGTCTGGACTGGAAAGACTACGGCGCTGACAGCATCGTGGACACCATATTAAACCACAAAGCGCTTGGAGACGGCGCTATCATCCTGATGCATAATGGTGCCAAATACACAAAAGACGCATTGGAGCGTGTTATCACAGGTCTTCAGGACAAAGGGTATAAAATCGTCCCAATCTCCCAGCTAATCTACACAGGAAAATATCATATGGACAATACAGGGCGCCAATTCAAAGACGAATAAACTGGATTTTTACCTTAAAATGTATTATACTATTTACTGAATATATCACGCATTTGCAAAATTTTTTGGATAATAATCAAGGAACTATTTTGTAATGACGAATAAGATGAGGTGAAAGAAATGAGCGTTACACGCCGCAAATTCGGCAAAACCAAAGATGGTGAGCCTGTCACATTATATACGATTACCAACAAAATGGGCAACTCCGTTTCCATTATGGATTATGGTGCCACTGTTCAGTCTATCAATATTGTAGACGCCGAGGGTGAAGTTATCGACTGCTGTCTCGGTTACAATACAGTTGCAGAATACGAAGAACACACAGACTTCATGGGGGCCTGTATCGGCCGCGTGGGCAACCGCATCGGCGGAAGCAGTTTTTCTCTGAATGGCCAGACTTATACACTGGCAGCCAATGAGGGTGAGAACCATCTCCATGGCGGTTTGAAAGGTTTTGACAAGCAAATGTTCAAAGCCAAGATCGACAGTGATGATACCGTTACTTTCGGCCGTATCTCACCTGACGGCGAAGAAGGTTATCCCGGTGAATTTATGTTCATCGTCAGCTATACATTTGATGACTGTGACAATTTTGTTATGAACTACACAGGCTGGAACAACTCTGAGACACTGGATACCATTGCCAGCATCACAAACCATACTTATTTTAACCTTTCCGGAGAAGATGCCGGATCTATTCTGGATCATACACTGGAACTCTACGCTTCTTCTTTCACAGAGGTTGATGAACATCTGATCCCAACTGGAAAGCTTTTAGACGTTGAGAATACACCTTTTGACTTCCGTAAAGGCAAAACCCTTGGTCAGGATATCAACGCCGATCATCCACAGTTGAAACTGGCCGGTGGCTATGACCACAACTTCTGCATTGACGGCGACGGCATGCGTCCATGCTGCACACTCATGTCCCCAAAGACACGACTTAAGATGTATGTCAGTACAGATATGCCCGGTGTTCAGATCTACACCGGCAACTTCATCTCCGAATCAGAAGGCAAAGCCGGTACAGATTACCATCACTATGACGGCATCGCTATTGAGACACAGTTCTACCCTGATGCGCTCAACCATCCTGAATTCCCGTCACCGGTACTGAAGCCTAGAAAAGAATATCGCTATACAACCGTGTACCAGTTCTCTGCCGACGAATAAAACGCTTCGTACGGCTGAATAATTGATGGAGCGCTCCATTTATGATTTAACCAAACAAAAAGATGAACAGTTTCTGGGATTTTAACAAAAGATCGAGCAATTCTTTTTCAAGTTGTATTAGCCGCCCTTTGCTTATTCAGACAATATAAAAAACTCTAATGTGGCAATCATTTGTTTATATAAACGCTTCGCGCTTAATACACAAAGATAGTACGGTCTAATAACTTGAAAATGGAATTAAAATGAGTCTACTCACACAAGTGCTTCATCGTTGGCCGGTCCTTAGACGGCGTCTTTTGCCGCCTTACGTACCGTTGCCAAACGATGGCAGTGCAAACGTGCTTGTGTGAGTAGACTCATTCTAATTCCATTATAAGTACTCTAAACCGTACTTCGTTTATCTATTAGCGCGAAGCCTCTTTCTATAACCAGTCTTTGATCTTAGCATAAATACCTGCTGCATCCAGACCGTATTTTTCAAGCAGTTTGACTGCCGGTCCGGATTCACCGTATACATCGTTCATGCCGATCTTCAGTACTTTCACTGGTTCTCTCTCGCATAATACATCGCAAACTGCGCTGCCGAGGCCGCCGATAACGGAGTGTTCTTCTACTGTTACGATCTTGCCTGTCTTCTTGGCTGCTTCTGCAATTAAATCAGCATCGATTGGCTTGATGGTGTGGATATTGATAACCTGTGCATGAACGCCCTCTTCTTCCAGCTTAGCTGCTGCCGCCAGAGATTCATTGACACAAAGGCCTGTTGCAACGATTGTCAGGTCTGTGCCTTCCTTTAAGACAACGCCCTTGCCAATCTCAAACTTATAATCCGGACGGTCATTGATGACCGGTACTGCCAGACGGCCGAAACGCAGATAAACAGGTCCCTGGTGCTCATAAGCAGCCTTTACAGCAGCTCTTGCTTCGATATCATCAGAAGGGTTGATCACAACCATGCCCGGGATTGTACGCATCAGGGCAATATCCTCGTTGCACTGATGGGTGGCACCATCTTCACCAACAGAAATGCCGGCATGGGTGGCACCAATCTTCACATTCAGATGCGGATAGCCGATACTGTTTCTGATCTGTTCAAAAGCACGGCCTGCTGCAAACATTGCAAAAGAACTTGCAAACGGCACTTTGCCGGTTGCAGCAAGACCAGCTGCGATACCCATCATATTGCACTCAGCAATACCACAGTCGATATGTCTTTCAGGAAATTCCTTCTTAAAAATACCTGTCTTGGTTGCTTCAGCAAGGTCAGCATCCAGAACGACAACCTCTTCATGTTCCTTGCCAAGCTCTACCAGAGCATGACCATAGCTTTCTCTTGTAGCGATTTTCTTTACTTCTGACACAGTGCTTCACCTGCTTTCTCTAATTCATCCATGGCGATGGCATACTCTTCGTCATTCGGAGCCTTGCCATGCCATCCGGCTTTATTCTCCATGAAAGATACGCCTTTGCCCTTCACACTCTTCAGAATGATGGCTGTAGGCATGCCCTTTGTCTCTCTTGCTTCCTTGAAAGCAGCTCTTAATGCCTCAAAATCGTGGGCATCCACATCTGCGATCACATGGAAATTGAAAGCTTCAAACTTCTTGTCAATCGGATATGGTGAGCAGACATCTGCAATATTGCCGTCAATCTGAAGGCCATTGTTATCAACGATCACAACCAGGTTGTCCAACTTGCGGTGCCCGGCAAACATGGAAGCCTCCCAAACCTGCCCTTCCTGGATCTCACCATCACCCAGTAATGTATAAACACGGTAGTCATCATGGCTGAGCTTAGCTGATAAAGCCATGCCGACTGCCGCTGAAATTCCCTGTCCTAATGAACCTGAAGACATATCAACACCCGGAATATGCTTCATATCAGGATGACCCTGAAGATAAGAACCGATGTGACGCAGTGTCTTCAGATCTTCTACAGGGAAATAACCTCTCTGAGCCAATACAGAATAAAGTCCAGGTGCAGTATGACCCTTAGACAAAACGAAACGGTCTCTGTCTGCTTTCTTAGGATCTGCAGGATCAATATTCATCTCCTCAAAATACAAATACGTAAATACGTCTGCTGCCGATAAGGAACCGCCCGGATGTCCTGCCTTTGCAGAATGTACCGATGTTACAATCCCCTTGCGGACTTCATTGGCAATTTTCTTTAATTCAATAACGTCCATTTTTACCTCCTATGTGCACTTTTCTATGGCACTAATTATCAATCAGGCATCTTCCACTATACCACATCCGCCGCCGAATTAAAAGCTGTTTTCCGATTTTAAAAGGAAATTCTTCTTTCTGTCGATCATTTCATCAATACGCTCAATATAATCTTTGACACTCTTGACATTTTCCACACGTTCAATGCGATGTCCATGCTCATTGTGAAAAACAAACTTTGATGATGCACCGGCACCCAGCGCAAGAATTGTCTGCTTCTCCTCCATGATCAGAATATTATAAAGGCCCTCGCAGCCTTTTCTGGCATAACCTACATTCTCAAGATTGCCCGCAATATTTTTCTGACGGTACAAATAGTAAGGTTCTGCCTCTATGGCCAGCGCACCTTCATGGCTGATACCGATCATTCTGTTCACCTCATCAGCTCCCGCAACCGGAAACTGCTCTCTGTTCTGATTCAGGAAAGCCGCGCGCTTCAAAGCCAGGGAATGCACCGTCACACTGTCCGGTGCCAGATCCACAATCGCATCCATGGTCCGCTGCATATGTTCACTTGTCTCCCCAGGTAGCCCTGCGATCAGGTCCATATTGATGTTCATAAATCCTGCTTCTCTGGCCATATGAAAGGCCTGCTTCACTTCTTCTGTTGTGTGGCGTCTGCCGATCAGATCCAGTGTTTCCTGATTCATCGTCTGCGGATTAATCGAAATACGATCAATATGGTGTTTTCTCAGTACCTTCAGCTTATCCTCCGTAATGCTGTCCGGTCTTCCGGCTTCCACAGTTTTCTCACTGACATGCGCCAGATCAAAATATTGTTCCAGACAGGTCAGAAGACGGTCCATCTGAGCCGCTGAAAGTGATGTCGGTGTGCCGCCGCCCATGTAAAAAGTCAGAAGCTTTTTGTTCCCCATCATAGTGGACGCCGCTTCAATTTCTTTACACAATGCATCCAAATAGCTATCCACCTGCTTTTCCCAGACAGATAACGGATACGATGAAAAAGAACAGTAGGCACAAATTGAAGGACAGAAAGGAATCCCCACATACAAACTGAATGTATGATCATAATCAACATCTTTCAAAACCTTCGCTTCATTCTCCGCTACAATCGCACAAAGCGATGCCTTTTCATCAGAAACAAGATAGGTATCCTTCAGATAGTGAATGGCATCCGCCCTTGACGCACCGCTTTCATACATCTCCATGGGCAGTTTCGTTGGTCGAATACCGGTCAGTGTCCCCCATGGCAGCACCATCCCCGTATATTCCGACAAAAGACGATAGACAAGGTTCTTGATATCATTTCTTCCCAAACGATAATCTTCAAAATGACAGTCGCCCTCTTTTTCAAGACTTCTGCCATTATGATCTTTTAATACCAAAGCGGTATGATTTTCTGTATACCGAACATCCAGGCAGACATTCCATTCTTCCCCATTCAATACAATCTTCTCACCATAGAAGAATGCCATCAAAAGGGATCGAATATCATTTTCATAATCTGTTCGGTTCATAGATAATGCAATCATCAAAATCCTCCCATTCCATCTGCATTTAAATTACTGTTCCCAGCCAAAATCAATGACTGAGATAAGGCTGCTGCAAAACCGATATCTATCAGTCCTGCAGCAGCCCTGTCAATCGCTGTTCGCTCTCATCTAAAAAAACGGATTATACTGTTTCTCGTATCCAATACTTGTCACACTGTCATGGCCCGGATATACCTGCACATCATCCGGCAGTACAAACAACTGCTCTTTCACAGAGCGAACAAGCTGTGACATACTTCCTGTCGGAAAATCTGTACGTCCGATAGAACAATGGAACAGCGTATCTCCGCTCATCAAAACCTTCTCTTCTGGGAAATAATAGCAGACACCGCCCTTTGTATGGCCCGGTGTATACAGAACGATCACATCCAGCCCTGCCAGCTTCAGATGCTCTCCGTCCTTCACATAGACATCGGCCTGTGTTGTATAAATCTGTCCAATCGAACCGCTGAGATTCAAGGAGGACTGCTTCAGAACATCCTCTTCTTCTTCATGGGCATAAACCGGAACATTGTATCTCTTCTTCAAATCATTTAATGCCATAATATGATCAAAATGACCATGGGTTAAAAGAATTGCTTTCAGTGTACAGCCGTTTTCCTCGATCACATTGCTGATTCTCAATGCATTATCCGCAGGATCGACAAGGAGTGCCTCTTTGTTCTCTTTGTTGATAATGAGGTAGCAATTCGTCGCAACCATACCGAGTGTCATTGATTTAATCTCTATCTGACCCATTTCTCTGCTCCTTATTCATTAGCCAGTTGTTCTGGCGATATCATAAACGCAGTCCAGACTGCGCAGTTTGTCTATAATCTTATTTAAAGCATACTTGCCGCCAATATCAAAGCTGATATTGATGGTCGCTGTATTATTCTTGCCTGAACGGCTGGACATGGCTGTCACATTGATATCCCTCTCTGAGAATACCTGTGCGATCTGAATCAGCACACCGACTCCGTCATGAACATAAACATTGAGTTCTGCCTTATACAGGCCGCCCTGGCCGTCAGCCGTGCTGTCCTGCCATTCTGCATCAATCAGGCGCTGTCTTTCTATCTCGGATAAATGCAGCATATTGACGCAGTCTGTACGATGAATGGACACACCTCTGCCTCTGGTAATAAAGCCAACGATCTCATCACCCGGTACAGGATTGCAGCATTTTGAGAAACGGACAGCCACATCATCGATGCCTTTGACAATAATGCCGCTCTTGCTGCCTTTCTTATGCGGCTGTACGGCTACAGACGGTTTCTGCTTCATCTCAGTCATCTGTGTCAGAAGCTGCTTATCTGTCATCTCTTTTCGCTGCTTCTTCTGGTATTCCTCAAGCAGCTTGTTGATAACCTGGCCTTCCTTCAAACCGCCATGACCCACAGCAGCATTGACTGCATCCCAGTCCTTGAAACCATACTTGCGGATAACTTTCTCCATAAATTCCGGTTTCAACAAATTACTGAGAATGATCTCTTTCGCTTTGCAGTAACGATTCAGCATATCCTTACCGCGGATAATATTCTCTTCCTTGAATTCCGTCTTGAACCACTGATTAATCTTATTCTTGGCCTGCGTACTCTTGACAATATTTAACCAATCACGGCTTGGTCCCTTGGAATTGGCTGATGTCAGGACCTCAACACGGTCGCCGTTCTTGATCACATAATCAATATTGACCAGCTTGCCGTTGACTCTTGCCCCCACCATCTTATTGCCGACCGCTGAATGAATACTGTAAGCGAAATCAATCGGTGTGGAACCTGTCGGCAGATTCTTGACATCACCTGCCGGTGTAAAACAATAAACACTGTCTGCAAACAGATTCAAGTCGTTCTTCAAAAGGCTCATGAATTCCTTATTGTCCGACATATCTGTCTGCCATTCCAGAATCTGACGCAGCCATGTCAGCTTGGCTTCCTCACTGTCCTCTACATTCTTGGCATTCGGATCTTCCTTGTACTTCCAATGGGCTGCGATACCGTATTCAGCTGTTCTGTGCATGTCAAATGTACGGATCTGGATCTCAAAAGGTTGTCCGTTCGGACCGATCAGTGTTGTATGCAGGGACTGATACATATTCTGCTTCGGCATTGCAATATAATCTTTAAAACGACCCGGAATCGGCTTGTACATCTCATGAATAATACCAAGGGCCGCATAACAGTCCTTCACTGTATCCACAATAATACGCACCGCAAACAGATCATAGATCTCATCCAATGTCTTGTCCTGATTGACCATCTTCTTGTAAATGCTAAAGAAATGCTTAACACGGCCATTCACCTGTGCCTTGATACCGCTCTGTGCCATATGCTGACTGACTTCTTCCACAATGGCATCTACAAAAGCCTGACGCTCACTGCGCTTCAGATTGATCTGTCTGGCCAGATCATAATACACTTCCGGTTCCAGGTATCTCAATGACAGATCATCCAGCTCAATCTTGATCTTGGAAATACCAAGTCTCTGGGCGATCGGTGCATAAATATCCATGGTCTCTCTGGCCTTTTCCTTCTGCTTGGCCGGTGTCATATACTTCAGTGTACGCATATTGTGCAGACGGTCTGCCAGCTTGATCAGGATAACTCGGATATCCTTCGCCATAGCCAGAAACATCTTACGAAGATTCTCTGCCTGAATCTCCACCTTATCCTTGGAATAGGATAACTGTCCCAGCTTTGTTACACCGGATACGATCAGTGCGATCTCCGCGTTGAATTCTCTCGTGATATCCTCCTCCGTCATGATCGTGTCCTCAACCACATCATGAAGAAGTCCGCCGACAATGGTCTCCTTATCCAGCTCAAGATCCGCCAGGATCAGGGCTACACAGAGCGGATGAATAATATAAGGTTCTCCGGACTTACGCAGCTGCCCCTTGTGCGCATTATTGGCAATATTATATGCCTTCTCGATCATACTGATATCATCTGAAGGATGATATTCCTTCACTTTATTGATCAGGCGCTGATACAGCACCTCCGGTGATTCGAAATCCTGTGTATGAATGAGCTCCTGCTCCTCAAATGGCTCTTCAGTGCCCATTACTTCTTTTTTATCGTCCTTCATATTGCGTCATCCTCTTCTGTCATTATTTACCTTCGTAGATAATCGCTGAATCAATATCATAGCCGCTCAGTCTCTCGCGGCCCTTCAGTCCTGCCAGCTCCATGAGGAAAACAATCTTGACGACTTCTCCGCCAAGTTCTTCCACCATCTTGATAATGGCTTCTGTTGTGCCGCCTGTGGCAATTAAGTCATCGATAATAACAACCTTCTGTCCAGGCTGAATTGCATCTTTATGTATCTCAATAGTCGCAGTGCCGTACTCAAGATCATATGTCTGGCTGATCGTTGCTCTCGGCAGCTTGCCTTTCTTTCTGACCGGCACAAAAGCCTTATGCATATTGTAGGCAATGGGTACACCAAAAATAAAGCCTCGGGATTCCGGGCCGAGAACAACATCGAAATCAACACCTTCCAACTTCTCCTGCATCTGGTCGATGGCCAAGTGAAGTCCCTCCGCATCCTGCAAAACACTGGTAACATCTCTGAAAATGATTCCCTTCTCCGGAAAATCAGGAATACTCTTGACATATTCTTCTAATTTTTTCATAAGACTCACTGCTCCTTCTATATGAATATTTGTCTTCTCAAATTCATCGCAGCTGCCCGAACCTTGGGCAGTCACGTATAAATTTAATTATAACAATAAATGATTCTATTGAAAAGCCCCGAAATCGACAAAATACATCCTGTACCACATTGAATCCATCAATTTAGCTGTTTTTCCCGGGATCATTTCATAATGAAGATACGGTCCTGCCGTTTCAACCCGCATAAGTCCCAGTTCTTCAAAGACATACAGTGCCTGCATCAGCATAAATATATGTTCCTCCGCTGAATGTATGCTGTCAAATGGGATATCTTCCATCATAAAACTGCCTTCGGTCTCATTCCCCTGTTTCTTCATCTGAATCTGAAGGAAACGAAAAACCTGACTGCACACTGACTTATCCAGCTTGTCCCTGACATCACAATACAGCCTGTAATCATCCGTCACATGTCTTAATGCAAAAATATGCTGAAGTTTTTCCAGGTTGTCATCCTGAGCAATCCTGACATCCTTCAGAATCATCTGAGGATACTGTCTGTCCATATAATAATTTATATCCAGATTTCCGGCAATTGATACCTCCATACCGGCTGTATAGTAATCCGCCATGATGCTTCGGCGAAATCCCACTGTATTCAGACTGCGTCTCCGGTCCATCACCGTCATTCTCAGTGTCGCCCGGTCTGCACCGATTTTTCTGACTTCACCCAGCTGTCCGGAAATTTCCGCCAGAGGCTCCGGCATATCCTGACCAAAGGGTTCCATTCTCTGGATCAATTCAATCAGTTCTATGGTTACTTCTGACGGCTGAAGCTTTAATTCCGGCCGCTGGACAGGTGTCAGCATCTGGCTGTCCATATGCATTTTTGCATATTCATTCAGTCGTCTGGACAATTCCGGTACATTTTCTGCCTTCAATGACATTCCTGCTGCTGCTGCATGCCCTCCGAATTTAATCATCAGATCACTGCACGTACAAAGGGCTTCAAAAAGATTGAATCCGTCTATACTTCTGGCAGAACCTGTTGCCACGCCATTTTCTATAGACAGCAAAATATTCGGCCGATAAAACATATCTTTAATCCGGGATGAAACAATACCAATGACCCCATGATGCCATCCTTCGCCGGCTACCACCATCACCCGGCTGTTTCTGATTGCATCAGATGCCTCAATCCGGTCTGTCACCTGTTTTAAAATCATCTGCTCCGTTTCCTTGCGATGACTGTTCTCCACCTCCAGCTCAGCTGCAATTGCTGCTGCCTCCTCTTCATCTCTCGTCGTAAACAGACGAACGCCTCTTTTGGCATCCCCCATACGCCCACCGGCATTCAGCCTTGGTGCAAGCCCGAAACCGATAAATCCACTGGTTATCTTGCGCTTAAAGTCATATCCGGCACTTTCCAGCAATTTGCCAAGTCCCATATTGGCAGGGTGTTTCATCCGCTTAAATCCTTCACTGACAATGATCCGGTTTTCATCATACAATGGTACGATATCTGCCACTGTGCCGACAGCCGCAAGCTCCAGGTATTCTGTAATATCCGTCTGATCATTTCTGTAAGCTTTCAGCCCCTGTACCAATTTATAGGCCACACCGCATCCCGCCAGATAAAGGAAGGGATAGCTTTCTCCCGGCTGTTTTGCATCCACAACAGCCACAGCCTCCGGAAGCTTCTCCTGGCATTCATGATGATCCGTAATAATCACATCCATCGCCAATGATTTTGCCAACTGACACTCTTTGACAGCAGAAATCCCGGTATCCACTGTCACCATCAGCTTTGTTCCCGTCTCCGCCAGCATGCGCACAGCATTTTCATTCAGCCCATATCCCTCAGTCATGCGGTCCGGCAGATAATAATCTACCTCTGCACCGGCTTTACTCAGGTATAAATATAAAATACTGGTGGCTGTAATACCATCCACATCATAATCTCCATAAATTGTTATCTTCTCATGGGCATCCATGGCCTGGCTGATCCGGCAGACTGCTGCCTCCATTTCCTTCATCAGGAATGGATCGTACATATTCTTTTCTGAAGGATAAAGGAACCGCTGTGCCTCTTCTTTATTATGCACACCTCTTGCCGCCAGTAACCCTGCAAACACCTCCGGATACCTTGTCTCTGCTGCCAGCTGCTTCACACCGGCACTTTCCTGCTTTATAAACTCCCATCTGTAACTTTCCGGAACCAAAAAAACACCTCTCTTCTGCAGACGGCAATTGCAAAATCCATGTGTCTCGAAAACCATATCTAATCCAAGCTTCATTGCAGGCACGTTCGCACTGCCCGGCACTGGCAGTGGTACTAAGACGCTAAAGAATAGCGTCTAAGGACCAGCCGTACCGGAAGCACCTGCAATGAAGCTTGGATTGGATATGGTTAACCCCAGAAAATTGATTTTGCAATTGCCTGGTCTTCAAAACAAAATTCCATAACTCCTCGAACTCTAAAATAAATATATCCTATCCCGCCGTAGGTGTCTAAGCTTTCTTTTGAAAGGACTTTCTGCCCTGCGGCTATCTTTTCTGTTTTTCATAAGGTAAATACGGTTTGGGCAACTCTGCATTATTCGAATAATGATGTCAGGATAAGTGTTGCAATGCAGATGCTTCAGCGCTGGTTGGTACTTAGATGCTGTTTTTTAGCATCTTATGTACCACTACCAAGCGCTGGCAGTGCGAACGTGCCTGCAGTACAACACTTATCCTGACATCATTTCTAACAACTTTAAAGTTGCCCAATCATATTTCGTCTATTGCAGAAAAGACTGCCGCAGTGCAGCAGTCCTTTCATAAAGAAATATATTTATTTTTTCTTGCCTTTCATAACAGCCCAGATCGTACCTGAAATGAATACTGATGAAAATGTACCTGCAATGATACCGGCCATCATCGGCAATGCAAATTCTTTAATAGAAGTTACGCCCATGATGTAGATCAGTAATACCATGATCAATGTTGTCAGAGAAGTATTGATACTTCTGGACAATGTCTGGCTGATACTTGTGTTGACAATTTCTTCTGTTGTTGCCTTCACCATTGTATGTGAGTTTTCACGGATACGGTCATATACAACGATGGTTGCATTGATAGAGTAACCGACGATTGTCAGCATACAAGCAATAAATGTTGTACCTACAGGGATTCTTGCAATTGAGTAAACAGCAAGAACGACCAGTACATCATGGAGCAATGCGATGATCGCACCTGCACCAAACTTGATATCTCTGAATCGAACCCAGATATAGATCATGATAAAGATACCTGCGATAATGACGGAAAGGATCGCGTTTGTACGCATCTCACCGCTGATTGTACCGCTGATATTCTCTTCAGTGATATCAGACTGTTCAAGAGCGTACTTCTCCATTAAGGCGTCCTTAACAGCTGCACGGTGCTCAGGATCAAGAACAGGCGTCTTGATAACGATTTCAGGTGAACCGGATACATTCTGGAACTGAATATCAGTTGTACCTGCTTCACTTTCAAAGAGTTTTCTCAGATCATCTTCATCAGAGCCAGGGACTTCAAGATAATCCTTGAAATTGACAGTCATGGCTGTACCGCCTGTAAAGTCCAGACTGTAATTCAGCGCTTTATTGCCTGCAGAAGCATGAACACCCATGCTGACGAAACCTGCACAGATACAGATCACGGCGATCACATAAGTGATCTTCTTCATGCCGCAGAAGTTCTTAACCTTTGCTTCCTTCTGCTTACCATAGAATTTGGCATCTTTAAAACCAATACCATATAATGCCATCAGCACGAATCGTGTAATAACGAGGGCTGTAAACATAGAAAGCACAATACCAAGGGCCAGTGTAATGGCGAAACCTTTGATTGTACCTGTACCTTTGAGATACAGAACTGCTGCTGCAATTAATGTTGTGATATTACCATCGATAACGGCTGAAAGTGCCTTGCCGAAACCAATCTTGATGGCTTCACGCACATTCTTGCCTGCTGCGATTTCTTCTCTAATTCGCGTAAAGATAATGACATTGGCATCCACCGCCATACCGACGGAAAGGATGATACCGGCGATACCAGGCAGTGTCAGTGTCACATCCAGACCATTTAGGAAGCAGAGCATTGCTGCCACGTAAAGAAGCAGTGCAAGGGCTGCAGCCACACCAGGGATCCAATACACGACGATCATAAACAACATAACGATCGCAAGACCGATGGCACCTGCCATCAAACTTGTCTTAACTGCTTCATCACCTAACTTGGCGCTGACAACTTTGGAACTGATTTCATTCAGCTGGAGCTTCAGAACACCGGCACGAATAGTTGTGGCCAGAGAATTCACATCATCATAAGTAAAATTGCCTTCGATGACACACTGACCATTTGTAATCGCCTGATTAACAGTAGGGTAACTGATAATCTTGCCGTCATAGATGATGTAGATCGGTTTGCCGATATTTCTTGCTGTTGCTTCTGCAAAAGCTTTGGCGCCATCATCTGTAAACATCAGAGAAACCACGTACTGTGTGTTGCCATAGCTGTCTTTCTGGGATGTAGCCTGAGCACTCTTGATGCCTTCGCCGCCCACAACTTCACAGTAACCATCTAATACTTCCTTGCCTGTTGCCGCATCGGACTTTGCTTCACAGAAACTGATAGAACCAGGGTTGCCCAGTTCAGAGAGAATCTTCTCTGCATCATAAACACCAGGAATATCAACGTTGACACGGTTTGTGCCTTCCTGATAAACTTCTGCTTCTGTACTCCATGCCTCTACTCTCTGCTGAAGCTTGTAAACGGTATCGTTCATATCTTCAGAGGATGGATTGTCTTCGTCTGCTTCGTAGGTGATGTTGACACCACCTGCAAGGTCAAGACCAAGCTTAATGTTTTTGGCTGTACCGATATGATCCTTGCCATATCCGTATGCAGATACATAACCGCAGGCTGCGATCATCAGAACAACCACGATCAGCACAAGCCAGCTTTTCTTCTTACTCTTCATGCCTTTATTCTCCTTCTTCATCTGCCGCAGCAGCTTTAATCATAATTGCACATTCCACTCTCTTACGCATCAGTTCACATCCCACATCATACGCATCTGTGATCGAATGGTGGAAATTCCATGAGTTGGCAGCACAACCGCCGCTACAGTAGAATTTTGCGAAACAATTCGTGCATTTATCCTTGGCATAAATATTGCAAAGCTTGAATTCGTCGCGAATATCTGTCTTGACAACACCATCCCAGACATTACCCATCAGGAATTCATCCTGACCGACAAACTGGTGACATGGATATAAATCACCCCATGGTGTCACAGCAAGATATTCTGTACCCGAACCACATCCTGACAAACGTTTGGCAACGCATGGACCGCCTTCCAGATCGATCATAAAATGGAAGAAATTGAAATGTTTGCCTGCACGGTCTCTCTTCACGATTTCCTTCGCCAGCAGATCATACTGCTCACAAAGTTCCGGAAGATCTTCCTCCTGGATTGCATATGGCTCAGATGCAGGTGCAACAACAGGCTCAACAGAAATCTGCTTAAATCCTTTATCCGCAAGGCTCAGCACGTCTGCCGCAAAATCTTTATTGAAATGCGTAAATGTACCTCTGACATAATAATTCGTCTGATGTCTGCTCTCGGCAAACTTCTCGAACTTCGGCATGATCAGATCATAGCTGCCGCTGCCGTTGCGGAACGGACGCATATTGTCATGGACTTCCTTACGTCCATCCACACTCAGAACAACATTCGCCATTTCTTTATTGCAGAATTCCATGATCTCATCATTCAGCAGGACACCATTCGTCGTCAGTGTGAATCTAAAATTCTTATCATGAATCTTCTCCTGCTCACGGCCATACTCAACGAGACGTTTAACCACATCCCAATTCATCAAAGGCTCGCCGCCGAAGAAATCCACTTCCAGATTCCGCCTGTTGCCTGAATTGGCGATCAGGAAATCCAGTGCCTGCTTGCCGACTTCATAGCTCATGATAGCACGTCGGCCATGATACTCGCCTTCTTCTGCAAAACAATAGCGACAGGCAAGATTACAGTCATGGGCGATATGCAGACATAACGCTTTGACAACTGTCTTTCTCTTCTTAAAATCAATAATATAATCTTTATAAATATCTTCTGTAAAAAGACTTTCTTCTTTAATTAAAGTCTCAATCTCTTCAAATGCTTCTTCCATATCTTCCTTTGGATACTTGGACGCAAGCATATCCATGATCTCGGACTTCTCATGGTCTTCATATAACTCAATAATATCATAAACAACATCGTCAACCACATGAATGGCACCGCTGTTGATATCCATGACTATATTGTAACCATTACTCTTATACTGGTGAATCACTTACATTCTCCTAACTCTCTTATTCTACTTTATAACTTTGCAGCTGCTCGGAATCAGCTGTCATAAATTCCTGACCCCGAATAGTCAAAACATTCCTTCAACATGAACAAGCAGCGATTTAGAAAACCCTAAACCGCTGCTCATAATATTGGCTGAATCAATCAGCAATCAGGTCTGATTATTTGTTGTTCTCGCAGCTCTGATTACCTACTGTACAGGAAGTCTTGCATGCAGACTGACATGAAGTCTGGCACTCGCCGCATCCGCCTTTGACCATGCTCTGTTTCATAGATCTGGTGTTCAATGATTTGATACGTTTCATTATGTACTCCTCCTTCAATTATGAACTTGAAATATTATAACATACTCATTTGCATTTTTAAAGCTCTTTTTAAAAAGATACGTGCATTATATGAAATAATTTCTATTTTTTTACTAAATCCAACCCATTCTCTGTGTAAAACAACGATTTTTCTTTCTGCATTCCAACTAAAAAACTGCCGGACCTTTTTCAAAAGCCGCTTATCCAAGCATTCCTCCCAACATCCCGCTGCCAAGGCAAAGCAACACAAAAGGCAGACAGAACTGCCACCCGACGGCAGCCATACATCCGGATACCACTGAAATCAGGCAGAGTGTGACATAATATATAGCTCCCAGCGCCAGCCCCCACAGAAAGCGTCTGTATCCGATCCGATGACCGGCATAAATACCGCCGATCAAAACCGCCAATACGACCACCACGTACACCGAAACACTGATTCTGTTCTGACCCTCACCCACTGCATAGAAAATCAATGACGCCAGCACCATGCCCACGGCCGAAATCATCACACTGATCAGCCATGCAGCTGCCATCACACGCACAATCCCCAGCCCACCGGACACCGCACCCAACTTCTTATCCATCCCAAAATCATTCCTCAGTACAACATGATCCATAAAATATATGCCCCATATCCACCAAAAAGACATCTGGCTTTTTATCCATAAATGTCTTACAATAGAACAGACATCATAAATATATCTCTATATCAACTTGAAAGGAGAACTTATGGATAGAATCGATTTGCACACTCACTCTACGGCTTCTGACGGCAGTATGACGCCTTCAGAGCTTGTTCACCATGCCGCGTCATGCGGTCTGCGTGCAGTTGCTTTAACGGACCACGATACCACTGTGGGGCTTACCGAGGCTCAACAGGCAGCCAATGAAATCGGCATTGAACTTGTTCACGGCGTTGAACTGGCTACCTGGCTGGACAAGACCGAATTTCATATTGTCGGCCTTGATATTAATGAAAATAATCCGCATTTCCAAACCGCCATGGCACGCATGCAGCAGATCCGTGAAGACCGCAACAATCAGATGGTTGCCCGTATGCAGGCTGCCGGTGTGGATATCACCCTTGAGAAACTTCACGCCAAAGAAGGCATCGGTATTTTGACCCGTGCCAACTTTGCCGGTTATCTATTGTCTGTTGGTTTTGTCAAAAGCATCAAAGAAGCCTTTGACCGATACCTTGGTGACGGGAAGCCATTTTATATTCCCCGCACCAAAACTTCTCCGAAAGAAGCCATCGAGCTCATCAAACAGGCTGACGGAATCCCTGTTCTCGCCCATCCGATGCTCTATAAGCTCGGCAAAAACACCCTTGAGAAATATGTCAAGATGATGACCGACTGGGGACTGGAAGCCATGGAAGTCTACTACTCCACCAATACCCCTTCCGACGACCTTTATCTCAGCCATCTGGCCAACCATTATCACCTCAAGTATTCCGGCGGTTCAGATTTTCACGGTACTTATAAACCCCATATCCAGATTGGTACCGGCAAAGGCCGTCTCGTCGTTCCTTATGATATTCTTGAAAAGCTGAGAGCCTGACCCAATACATCTGCAGCTGTTTAGTCGCCTAAAGCAGCAATGTCGCCAATGCCGTTGCATACCAATCTCGGTCTATACGGAAATTCCTCGATCATCCCCGGTGCTGTTACCCCTGACAGTACCAATACCGTATCCAGACCGGATTCGATACCCGCAACAATATCTGTATCCATACGGTCTCCGATGATGGCTGCATCCTCTGAATGCACTCCAAGGATCCTGAGTCCCGTACGCATCATCAGGGCATTCGGTTTTCCCACATAATAAGCCTGTTTGCCTGTTGCCAGTTCAATCGGTGCCATTAATGCTCTGCAGGCCGGAACAATGCCGCCTTCCACAGGACCGGTCAGATCATAATTTGTACCGATCAGGCGGGCACCGTCATTGACAAATTTCGTTGCTTTAACAATATGATCATAGCAATAATTATCCGCTTCACCGATGATCACATAATCCGGATGAATCTCATTAACTGTAATGCCGGCATCATACAGGGCATTCTGAAGCCCATGTTCCCCCACCGCATAAGCGGTTGCCTCCGGCGTCTGCGTTGATATAAATGCAGCGGTTGCCAGCGCACTTGTATAAAAATGGCTTTGATCCACATCAAGTCCCATCCACTCCAGCTTCTTCTGAAGTTCCTTTGGTGTATAACGGCTGGAATTTGTCAGAAAAAGAAATTCCTTTTCCTCACGATACAGCCATTCTACAAACTCCTTCGCTCCCGGGAGCAGACGATTGCCATGATAGATCACACCATCCATATCAATAATAAAACCTTTTTTTGCTCTTAATTGTTCCATTTGAACCTCCTTCTCACCGGCCCATTCTCTGCCGGCCGCTCAATTTTTTATCAATTATCTCCGTTCTTATTATAAACTATATAAGGTACCTTACTATCAGTTTTTAATAAATTTTATGTAAAATATAACTAAAAAAGGTGTGGAAACCGATTTATGATCTCCACACCTTTGTACAATCCTTTGTAATGATTCAATTATTCTTCGTCATTAGCCTTCTCAACGCTGACAATCGCTTCTTTCTGCATTGGGATACGGCAATGTCTGTCACTGCCGAACTCAACGATAACAACATCTTCCGCGATGTCGATAACAACACCATAGAAACCGCTTGTTGTCAGAATACTGTCACCAACTGCAAGATTTGCGATCATTGCATCCATTGTCTTCTGACGTTTCTTCTGAGGACGTACAGAAAGGAAATACATTAAAACTGCAAAAACTGCAATATAAGCGATCAAAACAAAAATACCGCTTGTGCCTGCGCCTGTTAAAACTACTGGTGAAAAATTCATTAGATGTTCCTCCTTAATCTTCTTTACTTAAAAAGCCTTCCAATTTAGACTTCTTAAATTCGCTGTATCTGTGTTCCCTGATAGCAAGACGAATCTCTTCCATCAGATGATTATAAAAATACAGATTATGCAATACACACAAACGCATACCCAACATTTCCTTTGCCTTAAGCAGATGGCGGATATAAGCTCTTGTGTAATTGCGACAAGCCGGACACTGACATCCCTCTTCAATCGGTCTGTCATCCAGTTCGAACTTCGCATTAAAAAGATTCAGCTTGCCATGGTTGGTATAAACATGTCCATGACGTCCGTTTCTTGACGGATAAACACAGTCGAAGAAATCAATACCTCTGTCCACACCTTCCAGAATGTTGGCCGGTGTTCCTACCCCCATCAGGTAGGTCGGCTTATTCTGAGGCAGTTCAGGAACAACCTCATCCAGAATGCGATACATTTCTTCATGTGTCTCGCCAACTGCAAGGCCGCCGATTGCATAACCGTCCAGATCCATATCACGGATCGTGCGAGCATGGTTCACACGGATATCTGCATAAGTTCCGCCCTGATTAATACCAAAAAGCAGCTGATGCGGATTCACTGTTCCCTCTGCATCATTCAGCTCCTGCATCTTCTTCTTGCATCGCTCCAACCATCGGGTTGTACGGTTAACTGAGTTGATCATATACTCTCTTGTAGCTGGATACGGCGCACACTCATCAAACGCCATGGCTATGGTTGAACCAAGGTTCGACTGAATCTGCATACTCTCCTCCGGCCCCATAAAAATCTTATGGCCATCAATATGTGACTGGAAATAAACGCCCTCTTCCTTGATCTTGCGGAGTCCTTTCAGAGAGAATACCTGAAAGCCGCCGGAATCCGTAAGAATCGGTCTGTCCCAGTTCATAAACTTGTGCAGGCCGCCAAGCTGTTTCACAATCTGGTCTCCCGGACGAACATGAAGATGATAGGTATTGGATAATTCCACCTGTGTACCGATCTCCTTCAGATCCGTTGTCGCTACTGCGCCTTTGATAGCTGCGATCGTACCGACATTCATAAAAACAGGTGTCTCAATGACACCATGTACGGTTTCCATATGTGCGCTCTTTGCTCTGCCGTCTGTTGCAACGATTTGATACATACACTCACCTGTTATCTTAATTATAATAGAACAATCAACATACATTCGCATATTGATAAAAAAGCGTTATATCTAGTATAACTGTAAATGATTTATTTATCAACAAAAAAATGCATAAAACAGAAAAAAACTGCCGCCCCAGGCAGCAGTTTCTTTTCAAACATCCACGCTTCGATAATTATGCCGCATATTTTGCCAGAACTGTATTGAATCCGGCGTTTTCTCCGCTGTAGCAGACTCTGAGCTTGCTTCTCAGATCCAGACTGAGAATACCAAGCAGGGATTTGGCATCCAATGCAATTCTGTTAAAATAGACATCAATATCAAAATCACATTCAGAAGCAGCTTTCACAAATTCTTTTGCTGCTTCCACATTATTTAATACAATATTCTTCTCGTTCATTTAAGCGACCTCCTTGGATTGGAATATTTTTATCATACATCAACCTGAATGTCAAATTTCCAATTCACATTTCACTCGAAAGCTTTTGTCTATTATGTATTATTAATGTCTGATTTCAACGATAATTCATAGCATAATTTCCATTACTTTGTGAACATTTTGTGGAAACGTTTCCAGTCATTTCGCATGCTAGGCAAAATCATCCATAACTTCTCGTTTAATTTTCATAAAATTTCGGTCAACTTTTTTGCTTTACCTTGCGAATTCCAATGTTTTCTATTATAATGAATGCCATACGACTTCAGTATCCATGCGTTTTCTTACATTATGTATGCAATCAGGAGGTTTAAATATACATGGCTGGATCAACATTTGGTAATCAATTCAAAATCACAACATGGGGCGAATCTCACGGCAAAGCTGTGGGTGTTGTTATTGACGGCTGCCCCGCCGGGCTTGCACTCACTGAGTCCGATATTCAATATTACCTGAATCTGCGCAAACCCGGACAATCCCGTTATACAACACCACGAAAGGAAGAGGATGCCGTTGAGATCATGTCAGGAATTTTTGAAGGCAGAACAACAGGCACGCCTATCTCTCTCATTGTTTACAACAAAAATGCACGTTCTTCCGACTATTCGGATATTGCCCGATACTATCGTCCCGGACATGCAGACTACACCTTTGATGCCAAGTACGGTTTCAGAGATTACCGCGGCGGCGGACGTTCATCGGCCCGTGAGACCATCGGCCGTGTCGCAGCCGGTGCTGTTGCCATGAAACTGCTTGAAGCATGCGGTGTCAAAATCTGTGCTTACTCAAAGGCCATCGGACCTGTCTCCATCAATCCGGCACATTTCAATGCAGAAGATATTTTCAATAATCCTGTTTATATGCCGGATATGCAGGCTGCCGCAGAGGCTGAAGCATTTATCGCAGCACAGATGGAGAAACAGGACTCCTGCGGCGGTATCATCGAATGCCGCATTCAGGGAATGCCTGCCGGTATCGGCGATCCTGTTTTTGAGAAGCTGAATGCGAACCTAGCCAAAGCCATCTGTTCCATCGGTGCTGTCAAAGGCTTTGAAATCGGAGACGGATTTTCAGCTGCCAGGTCTCAGGGTTCTGTCAACAATGATGCATTTACTACCGATGCAGCCGGTCATATCACCAAGGCCACCAATCACGCCGGCGGCATTCTGGGCGGCATGAGCGATAGTTCCGAAATCATTTTCCGGGCTGCCATCAAACCGACGCCTTCCATTTCCCGGACACAACATACCGTTACCCGTGAGGGGGAACCGATCGATATACAGATCAAAGGCCGTCACGACCCAATCATTGTTCCAAGGGCTGTTGTTGTTGTCCAGTCCATGGCCGCTCTGGTTCTTATCGACGCACTGATGCAGAATATGACTGCCCGGGTTGACTATCTGAGGGATTTCTATAAGAATTGATTTTTTTAGTTAGATTTTCCCGACTGCATCTTGATGAATAACACAATACCTGCATTGCGAAACTTCAAAGTCTAAAAAAAGATGAACCAATTAGCAGCTTCAAAAACAGGTGCTAATTGGTTCATCTCGTTTTAACCTGGAAAGTTTCGCCCGTTATTCTGAATCAATAATATCATCATCCTCAGGAATAATCACAGCTGCAAGGATGTACAGAATAACGCCAGAGCCGCCGGCCAGTGACAGTGCCGCCCATATCAGACGGATGATCGTCGGGTCAATACCGATCAGTTCACCAATACCGCCGCAAACACCTGTCAGCAGCTTATTTGTTCTGGACTTTACTAATCTAACCTTTTTCATATCTTTCATTGTATTCACCTCACTCAATACCAACATCAAAGGAATTCATTTTATCTGGAGGCTGCTAAATAAGGAATCACATCCGTCAGTGTCTCCGCCTTACCATACAATATCCTGGAAAGCTTTTCATCCGGCTGTGACAGATCCGGCACCATGATCGGCAGACATCCGGCCCGATAAGCCGCCATCAGCCCATTCGGTGAATCTTCCAGTGCAATGCAGGCCTCCGGCTTCTCACCGATACACTTGCAGGCATACTGATACACATCCGGCATCGGCTTGCCATGAGGTACCATCGCCGTGCTGATGATCTGATCAAAATAATCCAACAGCCCTACCTCATCCAGATAAGTCATCGCCTTCGTCTCACCACTGGCCGTCGCCACTGCTGTTTTGAAGTAATGACTCTTCAGATAAGTCAGCAATTCATCAGCACCCGGCTTTTTCTCTACCGGATGCGTTTCCATATAAACAGCCATCAACTCCTTGCGCCTGTTTCGCACAGCATGATAATCAAAATCCTGTCCAAAGACTTCTTTCATCATCGGCTCTGCAAATTCCGGCGCCATGCTTCTAAGCATCAGACTGTGTTCCATCTTCCAATCATAACCGGCCTCACGCCCGGCTTCCATCCAAAAATGGCAATATATCTTCTCTGTATCAAGAAGGATGCCATCCATATCAAAAATGACGGCTCTTATCATTCATTACCATCCTTAAACCGATCAAATAATCCTGTATAATCAAAGGTTGCAAAGTAATCCATCGGTGTCTCGGCTCTTCTGATCAATTCTGTGGAACCGTCTTCCTTCAGCAGCACTTCTGCGGAACGGAGCTTGCCGTTGTAGTTATAACCCATTGAAAAGCCATGAGCACCTGTATCATGGATAATAATATAATCACCCATATCAATCTTCGGCAGCATTCTGTTGACCGCAAACTTATCACTATTCTCACAGAGACCGCCGGTAACATCATACATATGGTCACAAGGCTCGTTCTCCTTGCCTGCCACTGTAATATGATGATATGCACCGTAGATAGCCGGACGCATCAGGTTCGCTGCACATGCATCCAGACCGATATACTCTTTAAAAATATGTTTCTCATGGATGGCTGTTGCGATCAGATGTCCATAAGGTGCCAGCATAAAACGTCCCATCTCTGTAAAGATAGCCACATCACCCATACCTGCAGGAACAAGAATCTCATCGTAAACCTTGTGAACACCCTCACCAATGACTTCGATATCATTCGGCGTTTCATCCGGTGAATACGCAACGCCTACACCACCTGATAAGTTAATGAACTTGATATCTGCACCTGTCTCTTCATGCAGCTCAACAGCGGTCTTGAAAAGGATCTTGGCCAATGCCGGATAATAATCATTGGTCTTGGTATTGCTGGCCAGGAATGCATGAATGCCAAAATGCTTCACGCCTTTGGATTTCAGGTACTTGAAGCCCTCTGTCAGCTGTTCACGGGTAAAGCCGTATTTTGCCTCCCCTGGTACATCCATGATAGCTGTGCTGATCTTGAAATCACCGCCTGTATTGAAACGACAGCATACTGTCTCAGGAAATTCGCCCACATTCTCTTCGAAATATTTCAAATGGGTGATATCATCAAAATTAATAATGACACCCATATCCTTGGCATAGGCATATTCATTGGCCGGTGTTACATTAGATGAGAACATGACGTCATGTCCGGTAAAACCGCAGGCCTTCGCCATCATCAGTTCAACCTTAGTTGCACAGTCAAGACCGCAGCCCTCTTCCTTCATGATCTGCAGAATCGCTGGGTTTGGTGTCGCCTTAACAGCAAAATATTCCTTGAAGCCTTTATTCCATGAAAACGCTTTATATACCTTTCTTGCATTCTCTCTGATTCCCTTCTCATCATAAAGGTGAAAAGGTGTAGGATATTTCTTCACAATTTCGTCTAACTGTTCTTTTGTCACAAAAGGTACTTTCTTCATTGTCTATTACTTCCTTTCTTCCGCTGCCCCCAGCTCAATGAGCTGAATCTGGCGGCTTAATGACTGTTTAAACAAATCAATCAGATTCTTCTTGCCTGAATACAGGCAGGAACAACTATCACTTTCTGACAGATCTCCCGTCAAAACATGGGTCGAATCAGATATCAGTCCAATCTGCCCGGCCTCTATATGACTGCTGTGATAAATAATGGCCTCATCCAGTTCAAATCCCGGCTCAGTGATCAATACAACCTTGATCTGCCGTCCGACAAGATCTTCCAGCTTCTCTCTGAACAATTCAAGCATCGCCGCAGTCCCTGTCATGTAGATTCTGTACTGTGCTTGGTCAAGCATACGGGCTGCCCGCTGACAGATATTCTGGAAACCGCTGATAGTGATATAAGCATCATCTTCTCTCTGTCTTCTCGGCTGTTCTTCCACAAGCCGCACAGACAAAAGTTTCAAATAGTCCAGCTTACTGCCGCAAAATTCCTCCGGATCCACCGGTACATAATGTGTCGGCGTTCCCTCGGCCACATGAGCAGCCCCCTTATCAACCAGCGCCGCCAATGCCGTGTATGCATTTGATCTGGATACGCCGGATACCTTGGCTGCCTCATAGCCGGTCATCATGCCTTCTGACAGCAGTGCATAATAAATGGCAGATTCCTGCCTTGTGAGGCCAAACTGCATCAGATCTTCAATATAAGACATCTTACTATCACCTGGTATTCCTTTCTAGGAACACTATAATACACCTGTACCCAAAAGTCAATAGCCGGGGGTTTTTCTCCATGGCAAATTTTATCAATTAAAAAAGAAAAAGACTGCCGTATGCCACCAAAATGAAATACAGCAATCTTTTATCTTATGCGTTCAATGAATTACATAATCTCGTGGATCCAGCCTTCAGGTGCTTCGATCTTACCATACTGAATACCTGTTAATGTATCATATAACTTCTGGGTAATAGGTCCCATCTTCTCCATACCGCTTGGGAAGCAGATCTCCTTACCATGGTCGACAACCTTGCCGACAGGGGAAATAACAGCTGCAGTACCGCAAAGACCGCATTCTGCAAAATCCTTTAACTCGTCCAGTCTGACTTTTCTTGTTGTAACTTTAAGGCCAAGATAATGTTCTGCAACATAAACAAGTGAACGTCTTGTGATTGAAGGAAGAATGGAATCAGAAAGAGGTGTTACGACTTCATTATCCTTTGTAACAAACAGGAAGTTGGCACCGCCTGTTTCCTCTACATATGTTCTTGTACCCGGATCAAGGAAAAGATTCTCGTCAAATCCATTAGCATGAGCGGTTACATTGGCATGCAGGCTCATTGCATAATTCAGGCCGGCTTTGATATGGCCTGTACCCTTAGGAGCAGCACGGTCGAAATCACTGACACAGATTGTAATTGGCTTAGCGCCTTCATGGAAGTAAGGACCTACAGGTGTCGCAAACAATCTAAACTGGTATTCCTCAGCCGGCTTAACACCGATAACAGGGCTTGATGCATACATGTATGGTCTTAAGTAAAGTGTTGCACCGCTGCCATAAGGTGGTACCCATGCTTCATTAGCCTTGACAACCTTCTCAACAGCCTCAATAAATCTTTCCTTCGGGAAAGGCGGCATCTCCATACGCTCTGCGGAATGATACATACGATCAGCATTCAGATCAGAACGGAATGTAACGATTCTTCCGTCTGCTGTCTCATATGCCTTCAGACCTTCGAATACTTCCTGACAATACTGCATAATACCCGCGCATTCATTCAGAACAATATTCGGAGAATCTGACATATATCCTTCCTGCCATTTACCATCTTTATAATCAGCTACATATCTATAATCTGTTGTATGATATGCAAAACCGATATGCTTCCAGTCAAGGTTTTTCTTTTCCATTAGAAATTCCTCCATTCGTAAATAAAATATCCCTCAACGAACCAATTATAGACTTATTATTTCAATAAATCAACAATTTCTTTTAATTTTGTCTTGCGAACGTACATTTTGAAGCAATATTCCAGGTCAAAGTACGTTCTTTCCTCGCTGTCGGCCGCTACAACCCAGTCTTTGTCCTCATCCAGATTCGGAAACCAGGTGTCCGCCTGATACGTGTAATCCATGCATGTCACATGGGCCACATCGCAATACGGCAGCAGCTGACGGTAAATACTCTCCCCACCAATGACATAAATATCGTTGCTGTCATATTTCTTCAATTCTTCCAATGCTTCCTCAATACTGTGCACAATAATGGCATCTTTGGCCTTGTAAGTATGATCTCCTGTTATAACAATATTCGTTCTGTTCTTCAAAGGCAGCCCATTCGGAAAACTCTCCAGTGTCTTGCGTCCCATCACAACAACCTTGCCCGTCGTTGTCTCTCTGAAATACTTCATATCTTCCGGAATACTGTTCAAAAGCTTATTCTGATAGCCAATGCCCCAGTTCTTATCTACTGCAACAATCAAATTCATTCTATTTCCTCCTAAACCGCGATCGGAATATTCTTAATCTGCGGACCGGTCACATAATTCTCAATCGTGATGTCCTTTGTTGTAAAATCATAGAAGTTCTTAATATCTGGGTTTAATTTGAATATTGGTGCCGGATGGGTCTCTCTGCTGATCAGTTCCTCAATCAGCGGAATGTGTCTGTCATAAATATGGGCATCCGCAATCACATGCACCAGTTCACCCACCTGCATATCACACACCTGTGCCAGCATATGCATCAGCACGGAATACTGTACCACATTCCAGTTGTTGGCTGCCAGCACATCCTGGGAGCGCTGATTCAGAATGGCATTCAGCACCAGTTTGTCATCCCCCGGCTTCTTTGTCACATTAAAAGTCATGCTGTAAGCACACGGATAAAGATTCATTTCATGAAGATCCTGATGCACATAAATATTCGTCATGATACGGCGGCTGTAAGGATTGTTCTTCAGATCATAGATCACTCTGTCCACCTGATCCATCATGCCCTCTTTGTACTGATGCTTTACACCCATCTGATAACCATAAGCCTTGCCGATGGAACCGTTCTCATCCGCCCATTCATCCCAGACCGTACTGTTCAGATCATGGATATTGTTGGATTTGCGCTGCCAGATCCACAGCATCTCATCCGTGGCGCTCTTGATGGCCGTCTTGCGGAGGGTCAGCGCCGGAAATTCCTTGGATAAATCATAACGGTTCACCACACCAAACTTCTTCATTGTATAAGCATAACTGCCGTCTTCCCACTTCGGCCGCACCTTTTCACCTTCTGTACTGCAGCCGTTATCAAGGATATCCCGGCACATATTAATAAATACCTGATCTGCGTAACTCATAAAACACCTCATTTATTTTGACGTTTCGAAACATATTTATTGCTCAATAAATATATAGAATTAGTAATTGACAGTAGGCACGTTCGCACTGCCATTATTCTCTATTCTTTCAATTTTCCTTTTTATTATAAAGCAGATAACTGCCAAATTCAACAATTATTCTCATCCGGTAATCAAATGTCATCCCTCTGCCCATCAGGCAAATTATAAATGTCATCAAGGATTAAAAAGTAGACTCTTTTAAGTAATTGTGCAATCTGCCATTTTATCATAGATTTTTATCTCATTTTATGTTAAAATATATTGGATTATTTGTAACTGTTCAGAGCCAAGCAAAATTTCAAAAAACAGGTATAAAATGCTTGCATTTTTAAGACTGTTTTTGAAATTTTATTTGGCAGATACGCCACACCGACGAAATGCGTAGCATCTTGGAGGTTAGCTCTGAACAGTTACGATTATTTAATCTATACCAAATTATATTTAAATATATGGAGAAATAAACGATGATTCATACTTTAGATACCATTATGAGTGAATATTATCAACACGTTGATGTCTATAAAAAAATGCAGCATGATGTGGAAGATATTATCAATACATTGATCGAAGCCAACCACATCAAGATTTCTACTATGTCCCTCAGAATCAAGTCTGAGCAAGCCCTTCGCAACAAAGTTATCTCCAAGGACAAATATCAGCATCTTGAAGATATCACGGATATTCTCGGATGTCGTATTCTGACTCTTTTTGAATCGGATGTAGAACGCATTCTTGAGCTGCTGGAAGACACTTTTGAAGTCTGTGAGATTGTCGATAAACGTAAGAAAAGCAAGCACAACCGCATTGAATTCGGTTATAACTCTGTCCATATGGTTGTGAAATTCACAGACGAACGCTGCAAGCTTGTAGAATACCAGAAGTACCAGGATATCCGATTTGAGATTCAGCTGAGAACCGTCCTGCAGCATGCATGGGCTGAGGTTGAACATGGTCTCGGTTACAAGTCCTACTACGAACCGCCGATGGATATCAAGCGCAAACTGAACCGTCTGGCCGGTACACTTGAAATTCTGGATGAAGAATTTGAGGCCATCCGCTATGAGATTACCCTCTACAACCAGAGCATGAACAAAGTTGAGAAGATTCTCAAGACAGATATCAACAAAGAATCTCTCACTGCTTTCGCCAACAAAAGCGAACTCATTCAGGAAATGGTTGCACAGGTCGCTGACAAATACCATTTTACTGTCATTCAGGATCCTGCCATCTTCAGCCAACAGCGTCTTGTTGCCAAACTGAACTTTTACGGCTACCAGTATATCCATGAATTGAACGATGATATGCACCAGTATCAAAAATCCATTCTGGCCATCGGAGAAGAGCTTTCCCAGAAGATCAACTATGATATCACATCTATCAACTACTACAGCCCGATACTCTGGTTCTCCTTTATCCCGGTCATCAAGAACCTGTTGGCTGAGCGGGATGCCTCATCTGAAAACATCGTCGATGACGTTATCCTGGAAGCATTTAAGATGAACAACGGATCCATCTTCAACTTCTTCATGGAACACCATTTGCAATAAAAATGCCGCACCCATTTTATTCTGGGTGCGACATTTTTTAATCACGGCTTTCTATAAGGAATGCCAGCCCTTCTTCAATGCTGATATAGCCCTCTTCTGCTTCCAGCTCATTGCTGACGCAAAGGCTTTCTCCCCAATACGTGGTATGCCCCTCCAGGAGGTATTTGAAACCGCGCAGCGTAACGCCCTTTAATGCCTGTGTGACTGGAATAAGGGATACAAAATCACCGAACTGCGCTTCCCTCTTCAGTGTATAACTGCCTTCCAGCAGACGGATTTTGTTGTTTTTATCCACAATCACCCCGTCCACACCTGCTGCCCTTGTCTGAGCCAGCAGCTGCATATTGGCCAGCATATGATCTGCCCTTGTACCGGTAGCCCCCAGAAGCCAGATTTCGGACTTTGCATCTGCTTTGCCGGTTTCACTTTTTATCAGATGGATTGCCAGTTTTAATGCAATATCTGTATCCGTATAATCTTTTTCCGGATTAAAACGATGGACTTCAATATCCTCTCTGTCCAGATAATTTTTGAGAATTTCCGGTGATATCGTATCGAAATCTCCCACCAGATGATCAAAATGGCATGTTATATCAGGATTCTTCTCCACTTTGTCCCAAAAAGCAAGGGCACCATCCACCACGATCATATGCTCAAATTTTTCTTTTTCTAATAATGAGAGGGCAAAATCCTCATCAATTCTGCCCCCTGTAATAATCAAAATTCGCATGCTCTATCCTGCCTATTTCGTATACTCTGCCATGATAGCTTTAAACTGATGAACATTTTCAGCAATATCTCCGCCAAAAATCTTCGAACCGGATACAAGCACATTGGCACCGGCCTCAATCACCATACGCAGATTCTTTGTATCCACACCGCCATCAATTTCAATATCAGTCTGAAGACCTTTCTCCTCCAGAATATGACGCAGTGTACGGATCTTCTCTGTCATCGCAGGAATATAGCTCTGTCCGCCAAATCCCGGATTCACTGTCATCAGCAGAATCATGTCCAGATCTTCAAGTACATAATCAAGTACCGACAAAGGTGTTGCCGGATTCAAAGCGACACCGGCTTTTACCCCAAGACTGTGGATCAACTGAATGGTTCTGTGAAGATGCTTGCAGGCTTCCGCATGAACAACAATAATATCTGCACCGGCCTTGGCAAATTCCGGGATCAGCTGGTCCGGATACTCGATCATCAGGTGCACATCAAACACCTTATCGCTGCACTTACGGATGCTCTTGATAACAGGAATACCAAAAGAAATATTCGGTACAAAGGCACCATCCATGACATCAATGTGGATGTAATCCGCGCCAGCCTGATCGGCTGTTTTGATATCTTCTCCTAATCTGCCAAAATCCGCTGATAAAATCGACGGTGATAACTTTAATTCGTACATAATCAGTACCTCCTCTGACTCGCCAGTTCTTCATAAAATAACTTATAATTCTCATAGCGTTCGCTGCTGATCTCACCAGCTGCAACCGCTTCTTTGACCGCACAATCCGGTTCACTTAAATGATTGCATCCATTAAAACGGCAATGTTCAAAATAAGCTTCAAATTCCGGATAATAATACTTCAGATCTTCCTTCTCCCATCCTTCCAGATAGAGCGTACTGAAGCCCGGTGTATCCATGAGATACGTATCGTTCCCTATGGAAAATAATTCCGAATGTCTTGTCGTATGCCGTCCGCGCTTAATCTTCTCGCTGACAGCCCCGGTTGCCATCTCTGCATCCGGATACATAGCATTAGTCATAGAGGACTTGCCAACACCGGAAGGTCCTGCCATAACCGTTGTTCTGCCATCCAGTATCTCCCTGATCTGATCCAATCCTTCCTGTTGTTTCACACTGACCGTCAGCACTTTGCATCCGCTGCCGCGATAAATGCTGCATAACCTGTCCAGTTCTTCTCCGCTGATCAGTTCCTGCTTATTAAAGCAAATAATGGTCGGCAGCTCCTGCCTCTCCATCATGAGCAAAAAGCGGTCCAGCAGCCCCAGATTCGGGGCCGGCTGTGCCGCTGCAAAAATGATCATCGCCTGATCCACATTCGCCGATGCCGGTCGGATCAGTGCATTTCTCCGGGGAAGAATCTCTATTATATTGCCTTTCATACCGTTCTCGTCCAGACTGTCAAGGAAAACATCATCGCCTACAAGGGGTTTGATCTTCCTGTTCCGAAAGATTCCCTTGGCCTTGCATTCATAGATGCCCTTTCCATTGACATGAACATAATAAAATCCGGCAATACCCTTAATAATCTTGCCCTTCATATCATCCTCTTAAAATTAAAGACTTGTCATTACTCAAAATCCACACTATAGCTGCTCACCTGAACACCGTTCAGATAAACATAGACTGTACCGCTGCCGGATGCTGTACTTGTTGTACTCACTGAGCCAGGCAGACTGCCTTCTGATGTATTCTGATCGTAGACGGTTTCACTTGAACCATCCGGCTTGTATACAACAACTGTCACCTGTCCGCTGTCATAAACATCCGTATTGCCGTCACCGTCTGTAATATCACGTCCAAACGGGCTCTCGATCGGAATACTTGCAGAATAAGAAGTTACCCGACTTCCGAGACTGACTGTCAGACTGATGGTAGTACCTTCATCAACTGTTTTTCCTGCACTGATGCTCTGATTCATAACCTGGTTCTCACTATAGCTGTCGCTGTAATCACTGGACTTGCCGTTGTAAGTCAATCCGGCATCCTTGATCATCTGAATAGCATCATCAATATTCTGACCAAGCAGATTCGGCACAGTTGTCGTTTTCGTTTCTTTGCCTTTGCTTGCAGTGATGGTAATCGTATCACCTTTGGCCACCTGACTGCCGGCCTTTGGCGATGTACTGATAACCTTGTCGGAACCAACAGAATCACTGTAATCAAATTCAAGGCTGACAACCAGACCATCATTCTCAAGCTGTGCCTGTGCCTGCTGATACTGCATGCCCGTCACATCATCCAGAGAGAATTTTTCCTTACCGCTGCTGATATTAATCGTCACCTGTGTATGCACATCTACCTTTGTACCTGCTGCAGGAGACTGATCATAGACCTGTCCCTCCGGAACATCATCCGAAGTACCCGTCTGAACATTCACACCCAGTCTCAGCTCTTTCAGTGCGGCTTTTGCCTCATCCTCTGTCTTCTTGGACAAATCCGGAACTGTCACACGCTCACCGGCTGTACTTGTGTCAGAAGATGTATCAGAAACCGATTCTGTTGAAATAGATTCCGTTGATGTATCTTTGTTCTTGTGACCAAAAAGACTGCCGCTGCCACCAAAGAAGCCTGCCGCATGACCGATAATAAAGAAAATAATCACAGCCAGTATAATGAAACCGCCGATACCCAAGGCCATCATCACTTTACTGAGTGCCGGATTCACCTCTTCGTCATCATCATCCTCTTCATCTTTATCAAATTCGTCATCATCATCCTCTTCGAGGTCCTTCTTCTTCACAGGGCGTTTCTTCTGTACCGGCTTCTGCATCGGCTTTTCTTCTTCCTCCTCTTCCGGTTCCTCCACATAGGTCTCTTCCGGTTTCGTACCGAAGTTTTTACGCAGTGAAGCCGCTTTTAGAGAATCGATATCATTGTCGTTCATCACAATGGTTCTGCCCTGAGGAATAGCCCCCGGAATTACAACATACTCGCCGTCCGGATGAGTCAATACCTTTCTCAGATCGGCAATCAGTTCTCTGGCCGACGCATATCTTCTCTCCGGCTTCTTCTGGGTACACTTCAGAATGATCTTCTCAAAGCTGACCGGAATGGATGGTTCCAACTGTCTCGGTGGTGTAATTTCGCTCTGAATATGCATCAATGCCACCGCTACATTGGTCTCCCCTTCAAAAGGCACACGTCCTGTCACCATTTCATACATGGTAATACCAAGAGAATAAATATCACTTCGTTCATCGCTGTAACCGCCTCTGGCCTGTTCCGGTGAAATATAATGAACGGTACCTGCTGCCGTTGTCGTCACAGTTGTCGAATCCGCCACCTTCGCAATACCGAAGTCTGTCACCTTCACCTTGCCGTCACGGGACATAATAATATTCTGGGGCTTGATATCTCTGTGAATAATTCTATTCTCATGGGCCGCACTGAGGCCGGAAGCGATCTGAACAGAAATATTCAATGCTTCTCTGATATCCAGCTTGCCCTTCATATCAATATAATTCTTCAGTGTAATTCCCTGAACCAATTCCATAACAATGAAATAAACGCCGTCATCTTCCCCAACATCATATACATTCACAATGTTCGGATGAGATAAACCTGCTGCGGACTGGGCTTCCACCCTGAATTTCTTAACGAATGTTGCATCGGTACTGTATTCCTGTTTCAAAACCTTAATCGCAACCAGCCTGTTCAGGACATGGTCCTTCGCCTTGTAGACATCAGCCATACCGCCGGAGCCGATTTTCATAATAATCTCATATCTGTTGATCAGATAACTGCCTGGAATTAACATTCGTTCACCTCCTCAATCCGGGGCTCAATAACAATAACAGTAATATTGTCATAGCCGCCATTTTCCTTTGCTTCATCTATAAGTATCCTGACTGAATCTTCTACATTATTCGAAGAAATAATATCATATAAACGCTGATCCTCAATCATATTGGACAATCCGTCCGAGCACATCATCACCTTGTCCCCGGGCTTTAAATCCACTTCAAAAAAATCTGCCTTTACTTCCCAGGCCACACCGATGGCTCTGGTAATCACATTCTTCTCCGGATGATTCCTTGCCTGCTCTTCTGTCAATTCACCGGCTCGCATCATCGCTGCCACATAGGAATGATCTTCTGTCACTTGATTAATCTCATGACCGATCAAATACAGTCTGCTGTCACCTACATTGGCCACATAGAGCTGTCCGTCCTCTGCGAAGGCAACAACCATCGTCGTTCCCATTCCCGCAAGCTCTTCGTTCTCAAAAGACTTCTCCAGAACCTTGCGGTTTGCCTCAGCGATGCCCTCATCCATCACACGGATCAGATTGCGGTTCTCCGTGTGTCTGATATAATCAAGGAATGTCTCAATGGCATATCTGGAGGCATAATCACCGGCCTGATGCCCTCCCATTCCATCTGCAACAATAAACAAATTCGGAAATGGCCCTATAGGAGTTGTTGAACAGAAATATCCATCCTGATTCATCGTCCTCACGCAGCCAATATCTGTTCCGGCATATGCCTGCATATTATCCCTCCTTCTCTCCTGACTGTTCCATATATTTCTTTCTTAATTGTCCACAGGCAGCCTGTATATCTCTGCCCATTTCCCTTCTTATAGTAACATTTCTTCCATATTTTTCAAGCATATTTTTAAATTTGAGGACAGCATCTGCCTCTGTCTGTCTGTAACTTCTTTCTTCGATCGGGTTCACCGGTATGAGATTAATATGGCAGTTGATGCCCTCCAGCAGCGCAGCCAGCGCTTTTGCATCTTCTCTGCTGTCATTCACACCTTTGACAAGACTGTACTCAAACGTAATCCTTCTGTTGTTCTGACTGTAATAATAACGGCATGCTTTTAAAATTTCTTCTATACTATATGTATTGGCAATCGGCATCAGTTCACGACGTTTCTCATCATTCACTGCATGCAGTGAAATCGCCAGCGTGATCTGCAGTTTCAAATCCGCCAGTTCATAAATCTTCGGCACAAGTCCGCATGTAGAGACAGTGACATTTCTCTGACTAATATCCAGTCCCGGTGCATGGGTCAGAATATTGATCATCCGCACAAGGGCATCGTAATTGTCCAGCGGTTCCCCTGTTCCCATAACAACCACATTAGATACACGTTCACCGGAATCCTTCTGGATCTGATAAATTTCATCCAGCATTTCCGATGCCAGCATCTGCCGTTCAAGGCCGCCCAGTGTCGATGCGCAGAAACGGCACCCCATCCGGCATCCAACCTGTGAAGAAATACATACTGAATTGCCGTGTTTATAATGCATGAGAACACTCTCGATAATTCTGTCATCAGACAGCTTAAAAAGGTATTTCGCCGTACCATCTATAGCCGAAACGTACTTTTCAACCATTTCAAGATGTGTCAACACACACTGTTCTGAAAGCTTCTGACGCAAATCCTTGGACAGATTGGTCATTTCATCGAAGGAATCCGCCAGACGCACATGCATCCATTCATAAATCTGTTTGGCACGGAACTTCTTTTCTCCCAATACTTCTGTCGTAAAAACTTCCAGCTCCGGAAGTGTCATTGATTTGATATCTGTTTTCTCACTCATCACTCTGCTCCTTCATCCCGACTGCGCCTGAATCTTGCAATAAAAAAGCCATCCGACTGATACTGTCCCGGAAGGATCTGAATCCAGCCTGCTTTCGTCTGTTCATTGCGGACCTTTTCAGGTACATATGCATCCAGGCTCTCCAGACCGAACGGAAAATGTTCCTCAAACCACTGCATATTCTCTTCATTCTCTGCTTTTGATACTGTGCATGTACTGTAAATCAGTACACCGCCCGGTTTGACATAGTGCTGTACAACCGACAGAATCTCCCTCTGAAGCGCTGCCAGAGCGGTTATCTTCTCAGGTGTCACCGAACGCTTGATATCCGCTTTTCTTCCCATGACACCCAGCCCCGAGCATGGCAGGTCTGCCATAACAATATCTGCTTTCTGTGCATCTTCCGGATAAAACACAAGGGCGTCCTTCACTTCTGCCGAAACATTCTTTAATCCGGTACGCTTAAGATTTTCCTGAATCTTTAAAACTTTTGCCTCTGTCAGATCTCTTGCAGATACCTGTCCGCTGCCCTTTAAAATATCCGCCATATGCATGCTTTTACCGCCCGGGGCCGCGCAGACATCAATAATTGATTCCCCGCCGGCAATTCCGGCAGCCACAGCTGCCAGCATCGCACTCTCATCCTGGGCAGTTATACGTCCGTCTGCAAAAGGACCAACATTACCAAGGTAATCATATCCCGATAGATGAAGGGCTTCCGGAAGCATGCATCCTTCTTCTATATTCAGTCCCTCTGACCGCAATGCTTCTTTCACCGCTGCCATATTCTGACTGTCACGCACGCGTACCGTCGTTTTCTGGTCATCCAGCATCGCCTGCCCCATCTCTGCCGTCATCTCAAAGCCATAATCACGAAGCCACATTTCTGCCAGCCATTCCGGCACGGAATATCGCATGGAAAGGTAGGCCGCCGGTGTTTTTTCGGGATCAGGATAATGAATAACCTCTTTATTTCGGGAAATATTTCTCAAAACACCATTCACAAAACCCGACAGATTCTTAAGTCCTCTTTTCCTCGTCAGCTTCACAGCCTCGTCGCAGGCCGCCGCATCCGGAATATGATCCATCTTCAGTATCTGATAAACAGACATTCTGAGGATGACTTTAATCGGTGGCTTTATCTTATTCAGACGTACACTGGAAAACTGCCGGATAACACCGTCAAGAAAAATCTCATATTCCAATGTTCCTCTGAAAAGTCTGCTGATAAACGCTCTGTCCCTCTTGTCCAGATACTGATACTTCATCAATGTCTGGGATAAAAGAAGATGTGAAGGCGTATTCTCCTTCTCTACGCTCATCAGCATATCATAAACAATGGCGCGTGTATTGATATTATCTGCCATATAAAACTCCTTTACCGTTCATCATCGTTTCTTCTGAAAGCCCCTGTCAGAATCAGCAGACGCAAAAGCTGCAGAATCATAGACGCTGCACCTGCCACATAAGTCAATGCCGCTGCTCCCAGTACTTCTTTAGCATAGCGATTCTCATCCCCATGTAGAATACCTGAAGATTCCATAATCTTCAATGCTCTGGAAGATGCATTGAATTCCACCGGAAGTGTCACCAGATGAAATGCAACCACCGCTACAAACATCCAGATACCGATATTGATCAGAAGGCTGCTTCCTCCCATCAGAATACCGATGACAATCAGAGGCCAGCTGATACCGGCACCAAAGTTGGCAATAGGCACCAGAGCACCGCGAATCTTAAGCGGGACATAATTATTCTGATGCTGGATCGCATGACCACACTCATGGGCTGCCACGCTGACCGCAGCCACACTGGTGGAGCCATATACAGAATCCGACAGACGCAGCGTCTTTGAAGAGGGATCATAATGATCGGTCAGATCTCCGGAAACCCTTGCAATGCCTACATCATAGATTCCTGCCTGACGCAGGATGCGCTCGGCTGTCTGAGCGCCTGTCAATCCGCTCAAAGAACGTACCTGTGAATATCTTCCAAAAGTAGATTTCACCTTTGTGGAAGCTGCCAAAGACAGCAGCACTCCGATAATAATCAAAATATATGTCGGATCAACATACATTGGATAATACATTCTGTCACTTCCATTCTGTCTTATTCATTTTTATTGTCAGACTTATTATTCATTTGTTTCATTCTCAAAATCCATGCGGGTGCCTTTTTCAATGGTATAGCCATTCAGGAAAGCTGAAATATCCATACGTTTCTTTCCTTCCAGCTGTACACTCTTCACGGAGAGCGCACCGATACCGGTCTGGATGATCAGACTATTTCTGGTCACTTCCGCCACCTCACCGTATTCACAGCCATAGTTTCTGTCCAACACTTCTGCTTCCCAGATCTTTAATGTCTTACCGTCAATATACGTATAAGCACTCGGCCAAGGATTCAGACCGCGGATCAGTCGTTCAATCACAACGGCCGGCTGATTAAAATCAATATGCCCCAATTCCTTGTCAAGCATACGTGCGTATTCACCGGCCTGACTGTCATCCTGCTTCTCAGGTACGATTGTTCCGGCTTCCAGGCCGATCAATGTTCTCTCAAGCAGTTCACCGCCTGCTGCCGCCAGCTTATCATGCAGGCTGCCGCCGGTTTCTTTGGCATCCACAGATACTTCTGTCTTCAGCAGCATATCACCTGTATCCAGACCAACATCCATCAGCATGGTTGTCACACCTGTCACTTTCTCGCCGTCAATGATCGCCCACTGGATCGGTGCCGCACCGCGGAACTTCGGAAGCAGGGATGCATGGACATTCACACAGCCCAGTCTCGGAATATCCAGAACTTCTTTTGACAGGATCTGTCCAAATGCAACAACAACAATCACATCCGGTGCCATATCTCGCAATGTCTGAATAAATTCAGGATCCTTCTTGATGCGGACCGGCTGATAAACCGGAAGATCATGGGCCAGAGCACATTCCTTGACCGGTGAATAAATGACTTTCTTGCCGCGGCCTTTTGCCTTATCCGGCTGGGTCACAACTGCTGTTATCTCAATTCCCATATCAACCATCTTCTGCAGTGTCGGCACTGCAAAATCAGGTGTTCCCATAAATACCGCTTTCATCATTCTGCCTCCTAATTCTCGTCTTCGTCTGCATAGCTCACTTCATTAAGCGGGCCCTCTACCTTTTCAAGGTACAAATGACCGTCCAGATGATCAAATTCATGACACATCGCTCTTGCGAAAAGGCCATGTCCCTCCACCTCAATCGGATTCATATCCGCATCAAAGGCCACTGTCTTCACATATTCCGGTCTGCGAACAGTACCGCTCTTGCCCGGGACACTCAGACATCCTTCATCACCAATCTGCTCACCGGCTGTCTCAACAATCTTCGGATTCACAAAAACATATGGGCCTTCACCCACATCAATCACTGCAATACGGCGAAGAACGCCTACCTGAGGTGCAGCCAGGCCAACACCTTCTGCTGCGTACATTGTCTCAAGCATATCCTGCACCAATTCTTTCAGATGCGGTGTCATCTCCTTGACTTCCTTGCAAACCTTACCAAGAACAGGGTCACCTTCATAACGTAATTTTCTAATTGCCATTTTAACACTCCTTCTTAACTGCTTCATTTGTCATTCTTTGTGCTGTCACAAACCGCCGCCTATGACTCACGTATATCAAAGGTAAAATATATATTTGAGAACTGCTGTGACCATTTCAGATATCCTTCCAGGAAATCCCTGAGCCGCATCAGTTCTTTGATGTCCTGATGTTTCATGTACATTGTGTATCTGTACAGATCTTTCGCCTTTGCAATACCGGCTCTGGAAGGGCCGATAAACTCTACCGCTTCAAAATCCGCCTCTCCGGCGATTTCACGAAGCTTCTGAACTGCCTGTCCTGTCTGCTGATCATGCTCACCTTCGGCAAGCATCACCATCATCTGCCTGTCCGGCGGATAATGCAGCATCTGCCTGAATCGGATTTCCTGGCTATAAAAACTGTCATAATCCTGCGCCGCCGCTGTCTGTATACAATAATGCTCCGGCTGATAAGTCTGAATAATAACCTCTCCGGGCCTGTCTCCTCTTCCGGCTCTTCCCGCCGCCTGGGTCAGTAGCTGAAATGTTCGCTCCGAGGACTGATAATCCCCTGCAAACAGAGACAGATCCGCAGCCAGAATACCAACCAGGGTCACATTGGCAAAATCATGTCCTTTGACAATCATCTGGGTCCCAATCAGAATATCCGCACCGCCCTCCGAAAAAGTCTGCAGGATCCTGCCCATGTCATCCTTGCCTGATGTAGTATCCCTGTCCATCCGAAGGATACGGGCTTCCGGAAATTCCTTCTGTACAAACTCCTCCACCTTCTGTGTTCCGACACCGAAACCGGCAATATAGGGTGAACCGCAGGAAGGACACACTCTGGGCATTGGCTGTTCACTGCCGCAGTAGTGGCATTTCAACAGGGTATGATGATGCACTGTCATAGACACATCACAATGTCTGCATTTCACCACATAACCGCAGCTTCTGCACGAAACAAAGCCTGCATACCCTCGTCGGTTTAAAAAAAGCATCATCTGATCGCCGCGCTTTAAACATGCATCCATGGCTTCATGCAGAGACTGACTGAGAATGCCTCTGTTCTTCATTCGGAATTCCTCTCTCAAATCCACCACCTTCACATCCGGAAGGCGGCTGCCCGTCCTGGCCCGCTGGGTCAGCCTGTGCAGACCGATCATTCCCTCCCGGGCCTTCTGATAGACCGCCACAGAAGGGGTCGCCGATCCAAGAACAACCAGGGCACCGGACATCTCAGCCCTTCTGGCCGCCACTTCCGCTGCCTGATATCTCGGCACTATCTCACTCTGATACGCAGATTCATGCTCCTCATCAATAATAATAAGCCCTAATCTGTCAAAAGGCGTAAACAGAGCTGAACGCGGGCCAATCATGATAGAGGCTTCCCCTCTTTTGGCCCGCATATACTGATCATACCGTTCTCCGGCTGAAAGTCTGGAATTCATCACGGCAATCTGACTGCCGAATCGGGCATAAAATCTCGAAACAGTCTGCAGCGTCAGTGAAATCTCGGGAATCAGTACAATAATCTGCCTGCCCTCATTCAGAACTTTCTCCATCAGGGCCATATAAACCTCTGTCTTACCGCTGCCTGTAATACCATATAAAAGATGCATTCCCTGCTCTCTGCTCCAGTGTTCACGGCAAATGGCCGCATTCTGCCAGATGGATGCCACAGCATTCATCTGTTCATCATTCAGGCACACTTCCTGCCAGCCGTCAAGTCTCTGTCTCACAGGATTCCTGTACACCTGCGAGGTCTCCTCTCTGATAACGCCGGTTTGAAGGATTGATTTCATCGTTGATGCTGAAATCTGCAGTACCCCGGTCACGGTTTCCTTCGACATACATCCTTCCTTCAGCATCGCCTCCAGAAGCCTGACCCTGGCCTTCTCGCGCCTACTCTTCCTGCTTTTCTCAAGGAGCTGCTGCGCGCCCTCCCTGTCTGCAAGGAAGTAGGCTGTCCTTTTCACTTCCTTCACTGACTTCTTGACAGGCAGAACCGTCTTCAGTGCCTGTGCCATCGTACAGCCATATCGTTCGTGCATCCAGTCTGCCAGCGCAATCAGCTGTCCTGTTGCCGCCGGTGCTTTCGTCACTCCCAAAATATCCTTGATCTTCGACGCATCATAAGCCAACACGGTATCCACGCCAATGACATAGGCCTGCCGTCTCCGATTACCGCTTCCGAAAGGCACATTGACCTGACAGCCCACCGTCACCGCATCCAACAGTTCCTCCGGTACCCTGTATTGAAAAATACGATCCAGACTGTTCACGGATATATCCACAATCACATCTATATAAACTGCCATATTCACCGCCCTTACATTCAGACTGCTACGCAAATAGCATAATCCATTTCATTATAGCATAATTAACCTGCAGTAGGCAAACTTTTTAAAAGTATGGAAAAAAAGAGCAGAAAAAAAGAGCTATTACAAAATACACCACTTTATTTTGCAATGGCTCTTTTTCAAAAAGAAAAACATCCTTATTCCGTTGCGTTTCGTTGAACCCGGCAAGATACAACTTGATTCAATCAATTAAGGAGATATGACGCATTCGCGTCTCCAACTGGTACTACCAGTTGGTATAAATATTATATAATGTTCTCCTTCTTTTGTCTACCGTTTTGCTTGGCCTCTTGTTGACTCTTTGTTGACTTGCAGAATTCAACGTTTCCCGGACTTAAGTGTCCATATTTTTACAAATATAAACAAAATGTTCATCTAATGCTCTTTTGCCAAGCTCCAGATCACGATTGCAGATGGCCTCCACAAGATGTCTGTGTATGCCCTGAAATGTCATCGATTTGCGTTCATTAGTCATGATCTTGGACCTTGTCTCACGGATAAAATTGTCCATAATCTTGGCCAATGCCAGATAATTAGCCATGACCAGACGATTGCCCGAAGCCTCCACAATCGTATAATGGATCATCTTATCACTCATCACCTGTTCTTCCTCATCCGCACTGTTCTCCAGCACCTCAAGATTCGCCTTCAGCTTTTCTATCTGTTCATGTGAAATATTGTCCATTGCCAGTACAACTGCCTGAAACTCCACCGCATAGCGGAATTCACGGATCTCATTGTATGTCATCTTCTCAAGGGCATACATCATGGTCATCACCTGAACAAGGGTCTTATCAAAATGATCTGCAATGTAATTGCCGATGCCGTGCTGACTGGAAATCACACCGATGACCTCAAGAATACGAATTCCCTCCCTGACGGAATTTCTGCTGACAGACAGCATCTGAGATAATTCCCGCTCAGAGGGAAGCTTATCTCCTACTTCAAAATGGCCGTCCAGAATATTGCTCTCAATATAATCAATGACTTTCTCGTACGCCTTCTCATATACCTTATCCAAGGCCTTCCCCTGCCTTTCCCGAAAATATTCAGTCAGTCCCAAATACTCCGAACACTTTTCTAATGTGCCTTAAAGAAATCATACAATTCCTCAACTGTACAAACCGTATAATCAGCTCCGGCTTCCTCCAGTTCCCCTTCATGTGCATATCCGTAATATACGCCCAATTTGTCAACATGATTCTTTCCTGCACCGATCATATCATGCAGTCTGTCACCGATCATCAGAACTTCCTGCCTCTGTCCATCAGCGACCTGCAGCTGTCTGAGCGCTTCCGTAATAACTTCGCCTTTATCCGTTCGCCGCCCATCCATTTCGCTTCCCACCACCACATCAAAATACGGCATCAATTCGTATTTATCAAGGATACGTCGGGCATAAACCTCCGGCTTCGAAGTTGCCAAGGCAATGCTTCGCCCCTGCTTCTTCAAGTCTGACAGCAGTGTATGAATGCCGGGATAAACGCCATTTTCAAAAATGCCGATATCTTTAAAACGCTCACGATACTTCTTAAGGGCCATATGTCCCTGGGCATCATCCAACTGATAATATTTCTGGAATGATTCCAGAAGCGGCGGACCGATGAAATCCACCAGATCCTCTGTGTCCGCCTCAATACCAAAATACTGCAGCGCATATTGTACGCATTTTGTAATGCCCTCCTTCGGGTCCGTCAATGTGCCATCCAGATCAAAAAGAATATAACGGTACATTACACGCCCTCCCGTACAAGTTCAGCAAATGCTTCGCCGCGGGCTTCAAAATTCTTAAAAATACCATAGCTTGCCGCTGCCGGTGACATCACACAGCAATGTCCCTGACGACAGATCTTCTTGGCTAAAGCAACCGCTCCATCCAGATGGTAAACCAGTTTGATTCGTTCTGTGCCATTAAACGCCGGATAATATTTGCCGATTTCCTCAAAAATACGTCTGCCGGTTGCTTCCATCAGAATGATATGCGGCACATCACAGACTGACAAAAACTGAATCAGTTCACTGTAATCAATGCCTCTGTCCATACCTCCGATCAGAACCGCATCCGTATCCGGCAGACTCTTCAGCGCCTGGATCGTTGTATCACAGATTGTCGAAATGGAATCATCGTAAAAGCGAATACCGCATGCTTCACCAATGTACTGCAGACGGTGCGGCAGCGGATGGTAGGTCATCAAAGCCTTTGAAAAGTCCTCATCACTGATATCATACATTGCGCAGACCGCATAAACAAAGGCAATGTCCACATAATTATGATGACCGATCAGTCTGATCTGCGCCGTTGGAATCTGATAAGTATGCTTCTTGGTTTTAATGACTGAACCGCTTACAGTTACATCCGCCGCAGTTGTCCCACGGCCCTCTTCATCCCGATCGCAGACTTTGATGAGTCTGCCTTTGTATGAACCCTCTTCCGGAAGATTATCTACATTGCAGATCAAAATATCTCCTGACTTCTGCGGTCTGTAAATATTCTCTTTGGCTGCCACATATTTCTCCATCGTACCGTAATGATCCAGATGTTCCTCATGGATATTCAGGAGCAATCCTACATGCGGCGCACAGGTGACATATTCCAGCTGATGACAGGAAAGCTCACACACGATCAGTGTCTGTTCATTGATCTGATCCAGCATATCAAACATCGGTATACCAATGTTGCCCACCAGCACACAGTCATGTCCGGTTTCCTTTAGTATATGGTAGATCATCGTTGTGGTCGTACTCTTTCCCTTTGTTCCTGTAATGCCAATGCACTGTCGGCCAAAACGTCTGAAAAACAATTCTGTCTGCGAAACGATCTCACAACGGTAATCATGAATATCCCGCTCAAGCACAATACCCGGGCTTTTAAACACCACATCAAAATCATCCAGGCACTTCTGATAATCCGGTCCGCAGATCAATTCTGCCGGATGGCCTTCCTCCAGCTGAACATGGTTCATATCAGCAATGGCAATCCGACTGTAGCTGCCGGCCTCTTTGATACGCTGCCAACTTGAACGACCCTCACGGCCATATCCCAGGATCAGTACGCTTTTATTCTCTATTAATTCTCTGATTGTATGAATCACACTAACACCTCTATATTTTTCTAATCATTATAATCATGCAGGGCTTTTTGTAAAGGGGCCCATCAGAATTCATTCTTCAGGCTGCGCGTAAAAAGCTGATGAAGTGTCATACGCGGGTCTGCATGCTCATATAAAATACCATAAACAGCTTTTGAAATCGGCAGCTCCACCTGATATCTCTCCGAAAGCTCTACAAGGGCCTTCACCGTATAATATCCCTCTGCCAGCTGTCCATAATCTTCACCCTTAATAAAAGACTCGCCAAACTGACGATTATGACTGAACTTTGAAAACACCGTAGCTTCATAGTCACCCAGGTGGCACAGTCCATAAGCGGACAGTTCATTGCCCCCCATTGCTGCAATAAGTCTGGCAATCTCTCTTGTTCCCCGGGACATTAATGCACCTTTCAGCGTTGTCAGGCCGAAGCCGTCCAGCATCCCTGCGGCAATGCCGATCACATTCTTGGCAGCAGCACCAATCTCATTTCCAATCATGTCCTGTCCATAATAAAACCGGATCAGATCACTGGAAAAAGCTTCCAAAAGCTGTTTCTTGACCTGTTCGTCCTCGCTGTCGATCACCATGCAGTTCGGAATACCGTTATAAAACTCCTGAACATGCCCCGGTCCGATCCATACAGCCACTTTGTTTGAAACATCCAGATGCGCTGAAGCAATCTGCGACAGTCTCCGTCCTGTACCAATCTCTATGCCTTTCATACAAAGGACAAAGATCTTATTCTGAAGCTTCATCGTCTGCAGCTGTGTCATCAGGCTGTCAAGGCTCTGAGCCGCAATCGAAATGACGATCACATCTGCCTTGTCAACTGCATCCAAATCTGTTGTCAGCTGAATGGATTCCGGCAGCGTCAGCAGGCCATTGCTTCTTGTTGCTATAAACTGCTGTATATGGGAGGAGCTCTTTCTTCCATATAAAGTGACTGTATGTCCTGTTCTGTCCAGATACCAGGCAATAAAAGATCCCCATCGACCGCAGCCGATTACTGTTATATTCATAAAAAAATCCTTTCTGTTCCACGGTATTTGCAAAATACTTCTTTTTTATCATTATATCATTTATGCGTGACAGTCGCAATGGCGGCAAAATTTTGTATGTTACGTTCTTAACGATATGTTGTATACAATACTACAGCCGAATTTTGTATAAATTCACTAAAAATGTCTATTTAAAGATCTTGATTCAATTATTTATGGATAGTACATTGCCTACAAATCATTTTTTTACGTTTTATGCGTCACATATTTAACAACAAACTTTATTCTTTCATAATACTTTTTAGAAAATTTGCATAATTTCCTTGCCTATGTTTGGAGAGTATGCTAAAATAAAAAAGAAGTTGAAGTCATATCCTATCAATTTTGCCATCCCATATACGCAGAATTGAATCGGATACACTAATCAAAATTTAATAACGAGGTGGAACGTATGAAGACAGTTAATTTCCTTTATGGCAGAACAACGTTTGATTTGGAAGTGCCTGATGACACACCAGTCTTAACATCCAACGTTGATGCGCTCAAGAGTGACAAAGATGGCTATGAAATCGTGAAAGAAGCCATGGATCATCCTATTGACAGCCCACATCTGTATGAACTTGCAAAGGGCAAGCCAGACTGTACCATCATTATCAGCGACCACACACGTCCGGTTCCGAGCCAGGATATCCTGCCTCATATGATCAGAGAACTGAGATGCGGCAACCCTGATATCAAGATTACATTACTTGTTGCAACAGGTTTCCATCGTCCAACAACAGTTGAAGAATTAAAAGGCAAGCTCGGCGATGCACTTTATGAAGAATTCAAAGACAACATCGTTGTTCATGATGCACATGACCCATCGAAGAATATTAAGGTAGGTAATCTTCCTTCCGGTCCTGACTGTATCATTGATAAAGTTGCTTACAACGCTTCTCTTCTTGTAGCTGAAGGTTTCATTGAAGCACATTTCTTCGCTGGTTTCTCCGGCGGTCGTAAGAGTGTCCTTCCTGGTATCTGTGATGCTGTTACTGTTATGGGTAACCATTGCGGTGAATTTATCGCCAGCCCATATGCTCGTACAGGTATCCTTGACAAGAACCCAATCCATGAAGATATGGTTGCAGCTGCAGAGATGGCCAAACTGGCATTTATCTGCAATGTTGTTATTGATGAAGACAAGAAGACAGTTGCTGCTTTCGCAGGCAACTTCAAGACAGCTCACAGAAAAGGTGTTGATTTCCTGTCCGGCTACTGTGCAGTTAAGCCTGCTCCGGCTGATATCGTTATTACAACAAATGGCGGTTATCCTCTGGATCAGAACGCTTATCAGTGTCCAAAGGGCATGAGTGCAGCTGAAGCTACTGTTAATGACGGCGGTGTTATCATTATGTTAGCTACATGTCAGGATGGTCATGGCGGTGAATCCTACTACCATTCTATCGCTGATGCAGAATCTGCTGATGCATTCTTCCAGCAGTGCTTACATACACCTCAGGTTGAGACACTTCCAGACCAGTGGTGTGCACAGATCTGGTGTCGTATCGTCCGCAAGTACAAAGTTCTCTTTGTTGCAGATAAAGCTCAGGAACAGCTGATCAGAGACCTGAAGGTAGAATACTTCGAAACACTTGATGAAGCTTATGCAAGAGCCCGTGAACTTAAAGGACCGGACGCTACGCTTACATGTATCCCTAATGGTGTTTCTGTTGTTGTCAAAGACTGATCGAATTAATAAAAATTAAATATGATTTGTTTATCATTGAATAAACATCCCGATTTGTTGAACCCGGCAAAGTGATACAAACAAGCTGCTGTCAGGCATAGCCGATTATCCTGACAGCAGCTCTGATGATTCAATGATATTGCAAATAAAAAATCTTAAGGAGGTATACGTTATGTATGCAATACTTGCTTTCATTCCAATCATTGTTACAGTCGTATTAATGGTTGCATTTAACTGGCCTGCTAAGAGAGCGCTGCCGTTAGCGTGGGTTTTAGCCGCCATCATCGGTGTTGCCGTATGGAAGATGAGCATTGGTGCTGTCGCATTACAGACAGTCATCGGTTTCCTTGAAGCTTTCGCCGTACTTGTTATTATCTTTGGTGCCATCCTGATTATGAACACTCTTTCAAGTTCAGGTGCTATGGCAGCCATCAACGGTATGTTTACAGGTATCTCTCCTGATGCCCGTATCCAGGCTGTTATCATTGGTTTCATTTTCGGTGCATTCATCGAAGGTGCTGCCGGTTTCGGTACACCTGCTGCCCTTGCTGCTCCACTGCTGATCAGTGTCGGTTTCCCACCTCTTGCAGCCGCAGTTGTTGCACTGATTTACAACTCCGTTCCTGTATGTTACGGTGCTGTAGGTACACCTACAAACTCAGCCATGGCTACACTTGGTGAATCCGTTACATCTCTGGGTGGCAACGTTGATTCCTTCAAAGCTAACCTGACATTCTTCTCAGCAGTCAACATGGCAGTTGGTGCTTTCTTCATCGTTACAATCGGTATCATCCTTCTTGTAACAATGTTCGGTAAAGATGCTGAACACAAGAAAGTTGCCAAGGCATTTGAAGTTTTACCATTTATCATTTTTGTTTGCGTAGTTTTCGATGTTATTTACCTCTTAATTGCTAAATTCATCGGTCCTGAGCTTGTATCTCTTGTAGCAGCTGTTATCACTCTGTTCGTAGTCCTCTTCACATCCAAGAAGGGCTTCCTGATGCCAAAGAACATCTGGACATTCGGCGAAAAAGAAACATGGGATCACTCATGGCTCAACACAACAGAAGTTCCTGAACCAAAACAGTCCAATATGTCTCTTGTTAAAGCATGGATTCCTTACCTGTTAATCGGTCTTGCACTTGTTATCACTCGTGTATGGTCCACATTACAGCCAGACAGCTGGGCAGGCGCTATGAAGGCCTTTAAGGTAACACTTCCGTTATTTGGCGGTGCATCATGGAGCTGGGCTGTTCTCTGGAACCCAGGTATCATCTTCATTATCGTTGGTCTGATTACCATTCCGCTCCACGGTATGAATAGTGACACTGTTAAGGAAGCATGGAAGAACTCCTTCACCCAGGTAAAAGGTGCTGCTATTGCCCTTCTCTTCGGTGTTGCGATGGTTTACATCTTCCGTAACTCTGCAAATGACGGTATTCAGGTTTCTTACATGATCGATGGCAGAACAGCCGGACTTGGCTCAATGCTTACTATGATGGCTGATGGTCTTGGTTCTATCTTCAGAGGCGCTTACATTGTTATCGCTCCTCTGATCGGTGTTCTCGGTTCCTTCATGTCAGGTTCCAACACAGTATCAAATACACTGTTCTCAAGCCTTCAGTTTGAGACAGCAACACTTGTTGGTCTTCCACAGGTTATCATCGTTGCTCTTCAGAACAATGGTGGTGCCATTGGTAATATGGTATGTGTTAACAACGTTGTATCCGCTTGTGCCACAACAGGTACAAACGGCAACGAAGGTAAGATTATCCGCACAAACTTCTTACCATGTATCGTTTACTGTGTCATCGTTATCGTTGTATCTCTGATCGTTATCAGCCTTGGCGGTGCAACTGTACTTGGAGCTTAATGTTTCACAAGATTTCATAGTTGATTCATTCGATTGATTCAAACGTAAATAGCTGCTGCAAAATTGAAAAAAGATACTCAATTTTGCAGCAGTTTCTTTTTATAATTTGTAACTGTTCAGAGCCAAGCAAAATTTCAAAAAACAGGTATAAAATGCTTGCATTTTTAAAACTGTTTTTGAAATTTTATTTGGCGGATACGCCACACCGACGAAATGCGTAGCATTTTGGAGGTTGGCTCTGAACAGTTACTATAATTTTACTTTTTAAAGGGGTGTCTGACATGTTATTTATTGCTTACATAGTGATCGCCATTGCTGCTCTCGTCATGGTTTATTTTGGTCATTTGCAGGGAACCAGCCAATTCTATACATCTATTCTGGGTGCTACTATCGTTCTCTACTGTGTTTACCTCGATTTCAAAAAGCGCCGCGAGAAGAAAGCCGAAGAAAACAAGAAGAACGGCAAGTCTGTCAAAAAGACACAGCATTCCGGCAAAAAATCCAATACAAACATCAGTCAGAATGCCCGTCGTTCAACGAAAAACATTAAATAGTCGGGAGCGAATCCTAATCTATCAAAGAGTTTCTAAATAAGTCATTCCATGCAGGCACGTTCGCACTGCCAACACCTGGCAGCAGTACATAAGTCAGCAAAGAACGCTGCCTAAGTACTGGCCGGCGTTGAAGCACCTGCATGGAATGACTTATTTAGAAACTCTTTTTGATGTTTTTTGATTCGCTCCTTTTATTTTGATCCGCAAGAAAGCAAAGGTCATTCCTACATATAATGTTTTCACAATTGACGTTCAAGTATTCATTTAATAATAGCGTGCGATCTAATATCCAAAGATAAAGGATATCAAAAAGAGCTGTTTAACACGGGCGTTTCAGCAATCGCCGGTCCTTAGGCAGTGTTTTTTACTGCCTTATGTACCGCTGCGAATTGCTGTCAACGAAAGTGTGCCTGTGTTAAACAGCTCTTCTTGATATCCTTTTCTTAGCATTCAAACCGCACGCTTCATTAATTAAAGTGACTTCTGCCTTCTTTGAAAGCCATGATCATCTCATTGGTCAGGCTGCAGTCCTCATACGTCACCGGTATTTCTTCCCGCTCAAACCATTCCGCCATGGACAGTTCTGTCTGATCCAATGTAATGTCCTCTCCGCCTTCCAGTTCTGCATAAAAACCCATCAGCAACGTGTCAGTAAAGGACCAGGGCTGACTCTTATAATAATGCAGCTTACCAACTTTAAGTCCTACTTCTTCCATGACTTCACGGCGAACAGTTTCTTCCACCGACTCTCCAATCTCAGAAAATCCTGCCAGAAGTGCATAATTCTTATAAGCCCGACCGGCATATTTCGACATCAAAATCTTATTCTCGTGAATTAAACCAATGATGACAGCCGGTGAAATCTTCGGATACTCCATAAGGCCACATTCCGGGCACTGCATCATCCGCTCTTCTGTCGAGTGAACCATTGCAGCGCCACAGCGTCCACAAAATCTCCTGCTTCTGTACCATTCTGCCAGCTGAAGACCTGTAACGCCTGCAAAGGCCTGATATTTTGGCTGTGCTTTTCGCATCTTCTGAATACTTTCAAAATGATACAGATCCAGTAATGTCTCGTCTATTTCGCTACAAAGGAAATAACGACAATCATCAATCCGAAACAGATAGCTATATTGTCTTGCTTCTTTCTTGCTTATTTCCTCGTATTTCGGATAAACAATCTGCTCATCATCATATGCCAGAAGGACTTCACGCTTTCTGTAAAACAGCACACAATCTCCCTTCTGGATTTCAAAATGATGATATTCATTATGATAGTGATGGGGTGCGATATCCTGAATCATAACTCACCAATTCCTCCTCTACGCGTCCATCATCTCTGCACGCATTTCCTGCAATAATTTATGGTAGAACGCCTGGCCGCCTTTGACGATATCATAACGTCGTCCTTCCTGCTTCATCTGCTGACGTCCAAAGCTGCAATTAAGAATATCCTCCTCTTTGTATACAGTCCGCTGGCCGATAATATCCCCATTCCGAACAGAAACCGCTGATTTAAATACAAAAACAGTCGGTTCTTCCAGAGGAATATCCAATGATTCCAGAAGCTGATTGCCAATATCCATATTACATGTATAAATATGGGTATACCGCCCTGCCATCCTTGTAAAATCATATACCCTGAAATTCTCAAGCCAATCCTCATTGAGCCATCCATTGTCTCGTTCATAAGACACGACAAGACAGACAGGCATCGTTCTTCTGCGGCTGAGAATCAGATCATGAATCTTCTTAATCTGGTATTCCCGGATAATCTTTCTGGATGTTGACAGATATCTCACATCAAAAAGACCAATTTTATCCGCAATATTGGAGTAAAACTTCGGACAGCTGAAATAACGGTTTAAATAGCCTCTGCGCTCCTCTGACACCGCATAGGAATTGCGGACAGACAGCATCTGACGGCCATCCTCCTCCGGATAGCACTCTGCTTCCGTCACCCACACCTGTCCGGGTGCTTCCATATCAATATGCATACAGTTCATTTTCCAGTAATCATGCTCCGGTTCATACACAATCACCAGCCGATAGCCCAGAAGGTTCTTCTCAAAAGTCATAGGCTCCGTCGGCAGATCACCATCCAAATGACCATACTTGTCATAAATCCATGAATAGGCCAACCGGGCAGCCTCTATACAGGCATCATGCTTGGAATATTTATACGTACTGAGATTCACAAGTGCCTTGAATACCGTCACTTTTCTCAGAGGTCTGAGCTTACCGAAAGTCATTTCCTCGCCGATATTCTCATTACCGTCATCAAAAACATCTCTGTCATGAAAAAGTTTCTCCAGACGTTCATCATGTATAACCGCTTCATTAACCAGGGCTGCAATGGTATTCACATTAATCGGCACACGTCTCGGCTGTTTCAGCAGTTCTTCGACAAGTACCTGACGGCTTGTTTTGAACAGGCGCTTACCAAGATTCTCTTCCGAACGGTCATTGTTCAGAAGTTCCTCAAGCTCCGGATACATCGGGCGTTCTTCCATCTTCAGGCGATAGTGCGCCTTCATCATACCGGCCCAATTGCGCTCCTTATAAAGCTCATGCCCCAGATTTTCAAAAAGAGTCACCAACGACTTATCGCACAACTCCAATGTTGCAAGAATGCTGTTAAAATATCTGGCAAAACTGTTCTTGCCGCTCCAGAGCTCGCCGCCTTTATATTTCATATCATGTTCAATTTCATGCCAACCCTCAAAAAATACGGTCTTCAACTGTATCTCGAAAGTATCATCAATGCACATCTCCCATGTTTCATCCGAAATCTGCTGTTTCAGATAATCCGGTAAACGGAAAACGCCATTGATCTTCACCGGCTTGAATTCCACTTCATTCTGCTCAGACTCAGACCATTCCACAAGGGAAAACATGCGCTCCATCATCTGTCTGCATATTCTTAAATCATCTTCAAAGTAAACATCTACACGGAGCCCCACCAGATCCTGAATTTTCTTATCCGCATTATAAGACTTTACCTGATACTTTCTGGCCAGAGATTCCGATGTCTTTATCCTCGAAAAAATTCTGTAATAGAGTCCGCTCTGCTTGAGCCGTTCCTCTATCAGATGTTTTAACTCCACCTCAACAATGGCAGGCACCTTAACTCTGGATTCGATTTCTTCTTTTGTAAAAGCGATTTTCTCCACCATGTGATGGTTCCACCCTCCCATTCTTCCTTCTTAATCGTGCGTGTCCAAAAACAACATTCGTCAAATGCCTCTCCTGTCAATCTCCTGTCATTGAAGATTGTCTTAAAGGCGCAACACACACTATCTTATACTATACCACACTAAAGCAGTCAGTGATAGGGATTATGCTGATATTTTTGAAAATTTTAATCCTGACACAATTGCAATCTCAATTTCCATACCTATTCATTTCTGAATAGTCTGGCACTTCAGCGCGTTGTCATCTGCACAAAAAAACTTCCGAAGACATCGCATGCACAGGCACGCCGTCCCCGAAAGTTTTTTGTTGTATTGATGATTATCTAATTCTTATGATTGTCTCAGACAATCCTTTCAGAATATTAGTCCTCGAAAGGAATAACAGCGCCATCATATGTATCGTTGATGTACTGTTTGATCGTGTCTGATTTCAGTGTATCAACAAGTGCTTTGATGGCCGGATTGTTTTCGTTGCCTTCTTTAACCGCGATAACATTTACATATGTCTTAGCAGCTTCAGAATCGGATTTCTCGTAAGCAAGGGCATCTTTGCCTACAGAATAACCAGCTTCAAGTGCATAGTTACCATTTAATACAACATAAGCAACCTCGCCTGTTACACGGGCAACCTGAGCTGCTTCAAGTTCCTGGATCTTGATGTTCTTTGGATTTTCAGCGATATCATTTACAGTTGCTTCAAGACCTGCACCGTCTTTCAGAGTGATGATACCGTTATCCTGAAGGAGCAGAAGTGCTCTTGCTTCATTTGTTGTATCGTTAGGAACTGCGATCGTATCACCTTCTGCTAAATCATCAAGGCTGCTCTTTGTACCCGGGTAGATGCCGAATGGTTCATAATGGATACCGCCTGCATTCACAAGGTGTGTACCTTTTTCTTCATTAAAGGATTCCAGATAAGGAATATGCTGGAAGTAGTTGGCATCGAAATCACCGGATTCTACAACTTCGTTTGGCTGTACATAATCATTGAATACTGTTACCTGAAGATCATAACCCTGCTCTGCAAGGAGAGGTTTTGCCTGTTCAAGGATTTCTGCATGTGGTGTTGCGCTTGCTGCAACCTTGATTGGTGTCAGATCGCCGCTGGCTGCTGTTGTCTCACCTGCTGCCTCTGTACCAGCTGTTTCTGTGCCTGCTTCTGTCTGAGCTGCTGTGCTGCTCTGTGGGTTGGATGAACCGCATGCTGTTAATGCGCCAACTGCAAGAACGCCTGCGAGAACGCCTGCTAAAAGTCTCTTCTTCATTTTGAATTCCTCCATTCATATTTAAATAAAATTTTATAATAATTCAAAGTCACTTTCAAAGTGCTTTGCACAATGACCCTGAATAATTACATACTACTTTCTCTTGTCTAAACGAACCGACAGCTTCATGCCGATTGTCTGGAACAACTGAACTAATACCACCAGTAAAACAACCGTCACGATCATGATATCTGCCTGGTATCTGTAATAACCATAACGGATCGCAATATCACCAAGACCGCCGCCGCCGATGGTACCTGCCATCGCTGAGTAGCCCAAAACAGTACCCAGTGTGATCGTCACACCGACGATCAGTGAAGTTCTTGCTTCCACAAGCATAACCTTTGTAATAATCTGCATCGTTGATGCGCCCATGGACTTTGCTGCCTCGATAACACCTGAATCCACCTCATTCAGTGATGATTCAACCATTCGTGCAATAAATGGTGCTGCTGAAATAACAAGGGGTACAATCGTTGCTGTAGAGCCATAGCTCTTGCCCACAATGGCCTTTGTCAAAGGCATCAGCAAAATCAGCAAAATCAAGAACGGAATGCTTCGGCCAATATTGACAATCACATCCAGCACTTTGTACACGCCGGCATTCGGTCTGATGCCATCCTTGGAAGTTGTCACCATAATAATACCCATCGGAAGTCCCAGCACGTAACCAAAAATAGTTGCGCCAAGCGTCATATACAATGTCTCACCGATACCCTTGATCAGCATCTCCATTACTTCCTGACTAAACATACTGCGTCACCTCCTCAATTTCAAGGCCTTTCTCAACCATGTACGCCTTAATCTGCTCCTGCAGCTCATGGCCTTCCGGAAGACCAAGAATCATCTCGCCCTTGGCAATACCGCCCACATTCTTCGTATCTGCCTTCAGAATATTCACCGGCACGCCAAACTTCAGGATCATATTCGCGATCACAGGCTCAAAAGCCGAATTCTCAGTAAAGACAATACGCAGACACTTATCTTCAAGGACTCTCTCCTTCTGACGCGTTTCGCCATTCCACTGGTTCTCTGAAATATCCCCAAGAATCAGTTCACGGGCTGCCTCTGACTTCGGATGGTTGAAAATCTCTTCAACCTCCCCCTCTTCCACCAGAACGCCATGATTCAAAATCGCCACATGCTTGCAGATCTCACGGATAACTGCCATCTGATGGGTAATGATCACGATCGTAATACCGAACTTCTCATTGATATCCTTTAAAAGTGCCAGAATTGAGGCTGTGGTCTGCGGATCCAGTGCGCTTGTGGCCTCATCACAAAGAAGGATCTTCGGATCGGATGCAAGGGCTCTTGCAATGGCCACACGTTGTTTCTGACCGCCTGATAACTGAGACGGATAAGCATTTGCCTTTTCCTCCAGATCAACCAGTTTCAGAAGTTCCATGGCCCGCTTGTGCGCATCTGCCTTCTTCTCGCCGCGCAATAATAACGGAAAACAAATATTGTCTATCACATTCTTCTGCATCAGCAGATTGAAATGCTGGAAAATCATTGCGATCTCCTGACGCTGCTTTCTCAGCTCCTTCTCTGTCAGTGTTGACAGATCCTTGCCGCCGACTAAAACTTCACCTTCTGTCGGTCTCTCAAGAAAATTCAGACATCGTACCAATGTACTCTTACCTGCTCCGGACATACCGATAATACCATAAATATCACCGGGCTTAATACTCAGATTAATGTCCTTCAGTGCTTCTACCTTCACACCCTTTAAGTCAAAAGACTTCGAAAGATGTCGGACTTCAATATCAGACATAAAATCCCCTTTCCCGCATATATGCGATCACATCGTGCCCTCCGGCACCTGATGCCTCTGTGCAGCTGATGATCATACGCCAATCCCCATTGCACAAAAAAGCAGGTACACGCATGTACCTGCCTATCATCTTATCCTTATCTCTTCATACACTCAGAGTCCCATAAGAATTATGAACCAGATATTACTGCGCATCAAAAATAACCGTGTCATCAACCATATGCATACCACACATGATGCCACAGCTGCACATCATCATATCTGTTGTCCATGAATGCTGATGTCCTAATGCTATCATATCTGCTCCTTCTTTCTGTTACTCGCTGCCGCTTCCGTCAAACATCCCTGCCTGCTTCTGCTTACTGACATTTATTATTCCATGAACCACCCATTTTGTCAAGACTCTTATGGGAATTTTCAACCGCTTTCCAACAATTTCCCCAGCATTTTCGTGTTGAATATCTGAATCATTCGTTTATTCAGCCCTGACTTGCAGTCTGACCAGTCTAAAAGGGCAGCATATCCAGTTCTTCAGGAAGAATACAATGCGGCATGCTATTGTCCCGCACACGGCGTCTGCACTCATCCAACGGCATCCAGATCACCCCGGATACTTCTGAAACCTGCAGTTTCATCGCTTCCGGCTCCACATCTTTCCATATGTAAAATACTTTGCTCACCTGATCATCCTTAAAAGGTGCCCCATGAAAAAAAGACTCCGACTGAATCCGTATCAATCCGCAATCATTTAATTCAGAACAATCCGCCGTAAGTCCCAGTTCTTCCCTGAGTTCCCGCAGTGCTGAATCTTCAAAATCAACTCCCGCTGGAATATGCCCCGCGCTGGACGTATCATAGCATCCCGGAAAAGAATCCTTGTTATCACTGCGCTTTTGCAGAAGTACCTCCACACCTTCCGACCTTCTTCTCAAAAGCCAGACATGGGATGTTCTGTGCCGGATCCCCTTCGCATGGGCAATACTCCGCTCAACGGTCTCCCCTGTGGGAATACCATTCTCATCCACAACATCCAAAAGCTCCATCAATATCCATCTCCCATCACTTTACAAAAATATCTCAAAAATCAACACCTATTCATATTATTATATCATACTTAAAAATATTTTCTTTTTCAAGTCATCTTGTTCTTTGATGATTAAAAATATTGAGTGTTTCAAAAACAGTAGACATTCCTACTTTCAAATGCTATAATAGCATCGATTACAGCTACATGAACAATAATAAATACATTTTTTAAGGAGTGAGACTATGTTTATTACAGATGATATCCGTTATGTTGGTGTTAACGACCACAACATTGATTTATTTGAAGGACAGTATGTTGTAGAAAACGGCATGGCCTACAATTCATATGTGATCATGGACGAGCAGATTGCAGTCATGGATACTGTAGACGGCAATTTTACAGATGAATGGCTGAAGAATATTTCAGACGTCATCGGTGACAGAAAGCCATCTTATCTGATTGTTCAGCATATGGAACCTGACCACTCTGCCAACGTTGCCAACTTTCTGGATCTTTACAAGGATGCCAAAGTTGTCGCTACAGCCAAGGCTTTTGTGATGATGAAGCAATTCTTTGGCACAGACTACCCGGAGAGACAGATTGTTGTCAAGGAAGGCGATACGCTTTCTCTTGGTACACACACACTGACATTTGTTCTTGCACCAATGGTTCACTGGCCGGAAGTTATGGTGACCTACGACAGCAAGGATAAGGTTCTTTTCTCAGCAGATGCCTTCGGCAAGTTCGGTGCCCTTGATGTCGAAGAAGACTGGACATGCGAAGCCCGCCGTTACTATTTTGGTATCGTCGGCAAATACGGTGTTCAGGCTCAGGCGCTCCTGAAGAAGGCAGCCGGTCTTGATATCCAGACCATCTGTGCACTCCATGGCCCGATCCTCAAAGAGAATCTTGGCTATTATCTTGATCTCTACAATACATGGTCCAGCTACGGTGTTGAGAGCGAAGGCGTTGTCATCGCTTACACATCTGTTTACGGCAATACTAAGAAAGCCGTTGAGCTCCTTGCAGATAAACTGACTGCCCTTGGATGCCCGAAAGTCACAGTTACTGACCTTGCCCGTGATGACATGGCCGAAGCTGTCGAAGATGCTTTCCGCTACGGCAAGCTCGTTCTGGCTACAACCACTTACAATGGTGATATCTTCCCATTCATGAAGACATTCATCGAACACCTGACAGAACGCGGCTACAGAAACAGAACGATCGGTCTCATTGAGAACGGCTCATGGGCACCTACCGCAGCCAAAACCATGCTGAAAATGTTTGAAGGCAGCAAGAATCTGACATTTACAGACACAACAGTCACCATCAAATCCGCTGTCAACACTGAGAATGAAGCACAGATTGCGGCACTGGCTGAAGAACTCTGCAAATAAAACTCATAGATGCCATAGATATCCTGCATAGCAATTCCGGGATATCTATGGCATCCTCTATCTACCCATTATTTTTACTACAAAGGTGTAACTTTATGATTCAACTTAATCCACGCGTCAACAATCCGGCAGTTGGCACATTTTATGTGTTGCTTTCTGCCATTTTTTTCAGCCTTGGCGGCTTTATGATCAAAATCGTTCCATGGCAGTCTCTGTCTGTCAGCGGCGTACGAAGCATCTTCGCCCTGATCACACTGCTGCTCTACATGAAGCTGATCCATCATCCTTTTCGGCTGAACCCATCCGTTATTTTCGGCGGCATCTGCTCAGCTTCCATGAGCATCACATTTGTCTGTGCCACCAAAATGACATCCGCCGCCAATGCCATCATCCTACAATTCACACATCCGGTTTTTCTGATTCTTATCCTCTGGATCTTCTATCATAAACGGCCGGATAAAAGGGCTATCCTTACATGCATCATTGCATTAATCGGTATTGTATGCTTTTTCTTTGATAAGATCACCTCCGGTGGCATGCTCGGCAATCTTCTTGCCATTATCTCCGGCCTGTCCTATGCCATTATGTTTCAGATGAAAAAAATGAAAGGCGGCGATTTCGAATCTTCCCTTGTCATCAGCTATATTCTAGCCTTCATCATCGGCCTTCCGACTGCTATGCACGAAACCATCCATACACCATCCATATGGATGGTGATCGTACTTCTTGGCGCTGTACAAACCGGTCTGGCCACCATCTGTCTGTCCCGGGGACTGGATGCCGTTTCTCCGGTAACAGCTGCATTGACCTCAGGCATTGAACCGATTCTCAACCCGGTATTGGCGGCCATTATCTGCGGCGAAACCATCGGACCTATGTCCATTGCAGGCGGCATTCTTGTCATCGGTTCCGTGCTGGCCTACAGCCTCAGCCAGATTAAACGTCCTGTCTCTGCCGGTTAACATTCAAAAACCAGGCACCGATTTGGAGCAATTTTGAATTCGCAGCTGATATATGTCGCATCGTGTACAATCAAACACAGTAAAAAAGAGTGAGCCTCAGCACACTCTTTTTTTGTAAATGTAAACAAAATAAATGATTTCTGCAATGGCTGTGATCCCCCATGAAAATATATAAAGGGAATACAGGGATAATATGGTATGAAAATACGCAAAAACTGTATAAATCCAGACAACTCTGAATACGCAGGAACCTATGATAACGATCACCATCGGTATCATACTCTTTCCCAAAGCTCTGGAAGCCATGATGGTACAGTCCATAAAAGCAGAAAATCCATAGCAGACACCCATAATGGACAATCGGATCATCCCCGCCTCAATAACATCTGCATCTGTCGAGAACAATGAGAGGAATTGATGGCCAAATAAAACAAGTCCCAATCCCATGATCATACCGATACCAAAGGAATATGCCAGGCTGATGAGATAGCTGTTCCTGACACGCTTCCTGTTGCCGGCACCGAAATTCTGTCCCATAAAACTACCGCAGGCCGTATAGAAGGCCGTCATCACATCATACACCAACGCATCGGCATTGGCCGCAGCCGCATTGCCGGCCACCATGGTGGCATCAAAGGAATTCACGCCCGCCTGTACAAACAGATTCGCGATCTGGAAGATCGCATTCTGAAGTCCTGCCGGAATACCGATTCTGATAATATTCACAGTCTTGTTTCTGTTCAGACGCAGCTCCGATCGGTGCAGTCCATAAATATCCCCGCTTCTGAAAAGTGCAACGCTGATCATCGCAGCCGACAAATACTGTGAAATAATACTGGACACAGCCACACCGGCCACATCCATCTTACAGACGATCACAAAAAAAAGATTCAAAATAATATTCACAACGCCCGCCATGGAAAGATACTTCAGCGGTCGTTTCGTATCCCCCGCCGCACTGAAAACGGCATTACCAAAATTATATACAGCCAGCGCCGGCATCCCCAGAAAATAAATCCGTATATACAGCACCGCCCCATCGATCAATTCCGGCTTCGTGTTCAAAAGTTCCAGAATACCTTTTGAAAATATTGCTCCAATAAGCAGCAGGGTCAATCCTGTCAGAATACTGAACAGGAAAGCCGAATGTACAGTTTCCCGAACTCCTTTCCTGTCTCCGGAGCCAAGATACAATGCAGTCAAAACATTAATGCCTCCCGAAACCCCGATCAGAAAACTCGTAAACATCGTCACAAGAATCGTTGTCGATCCAACTGATCCCAGGGCTGATGCCCCCGCAAAACGCCCGACAACGGCAATATCCGCCACATTAAAAAGCACCTGCAAAAGATTCGATACAATAAGTGGTGCACTGAAAAATAAAATCTTCCTGGCTAAAGGTCCTTTTGTCAGATCCTGATTATCTCGTGCCATTTTCTACCTCCCCCATAAACTCCAATCATTATACAGCCTTTTCGGACAAAAATCCACCAGATTTTCCCATAATTTTTTATGACTATTCATTTTGATAGTTTATCGTTTTTGTGCTAAAAGACTTGTGAAAAAATAACATAAATGTTATATTTATATTTGATGTTGTTATCAATACTATATAAGGAAGTGACAAAATGTTACAAATAGAACATTTATCCTTTGATGTCCGGGATGATGGCCGTCAGGCAGAGATCCTCTCCGACATCAGTTTTAATGTTGCCGATGGCGAAATGCTTGTCATCACAGGCCCAAACGGCGGCGGCAAGTCCACACTTGCCAAGCTGCTCATGGGTATTAATGAAGCCACTTCAGGCAGAATTATTTTAAACGGAGAAGACATTACAGACCTCTCCATCAATGAACGTGCCCAGGCTGGCATCGGATTCGCTTTCCAGCAGCCGCCGCGTTTTAAAGGCATGACCGTCCGCCGCCTTCTGAATCTTGCAGCAGGAAGAACCCTCAGCGAGAACGAATGCTGCGGTTTTCTCAGCAGTGTCGGTCTCTGTGCCCAGGAATATATTGACAGAGAAGCAGACGCTACCCTTTCCGGCGGTGAAATGAAACGTATCGAAATTGCAACGGTTCTTGCCAAACAGCATGCGCTTTGCATTTTTGATGAACCGGAAGCCGGCATTGACCTCTGGAGCTTTTCTATGCTGATCAAGAAGTTTGAACAGATTCACAAGGAGAAGAAAGAGAGTCTGATCCTTATCTCCCATCAGGAACGTATTATCCGTATGGCGGACAGGATCATGGTCATCTCCGACGGCAAGATTGACCGAATCGGGCCTGCCGAAGAGATTCTTCCGACACTCTTAGACACATCCTCCCAGGAGGCCTGCTGTTATGGTCAGCAGAAAGGAGGCGATTACTGTGAAGCTTAATCAGGTAACAGAAGATGTATTAAAGGTGATTGATTCCTATGGCTTTAAACAGGAAGGCGCCTACAATCTCCGATTAAACGGTATGGCTGTCTGTCATGGTGACAGCCGCCATATTGCTATTGTGAAGAAAACCGACCTTCCGGGCATCGATATCCGAATCAGCAGTGAAGCACAGAATGAACAGGTGCATATTCCTGTTGTTATGTCCGAGCCCGGTCTTGATGTTGTTTACAACGATTTCTATGTAGAAGACGGCGCGGATGTCACCATTGTTGCCGGCTGCGGTATTCATGGCGAAGGATGCAGCGAAACACGTCACGATGGTATTCATACTTTCCATGTCGGCAAAAATGCCAATGTGAAGTATGTCGAGAACCACTACGCTGAAGGAAACGGCACCGGCGGCAAGATTCTCAACCCGGTAACGAAGATTTATGTGGGTGAGAATTCTGTTTTCACCCTGGAGACCACCCAGATCAAAGGTGTGGACTCTACCAAGCGTGAAACCTTCGTTGAACTCGGACCAAATGCCAAACTTTATGTCACAGAGAAACTGATGACCCATGACGCTCAGCATGCTATTTCCAACATGGAGGTAAAGTTGAACGGTGAAGGCAGCTCTGCCCGTATTATTTCCCGTTCTGTTGCCAAAGGCACATCCAATCAGATCTTCCATCCGAAGGCCATCGGCAACAATGCCTGTCATGCACATGTCCAGTGTGACTCCATCATTATGGACAAGGCATCCATCAGCTCTATTCCTGAGATCAATGCCAACCATATCGATGCACAGATCATCCATGAAGCGGCTATTGGCCGTATTAACGACGAACAGCTGATCAAACTCCGTACATTCGGTATGACAGAAGAAGAAGCTGAAGCGGTGATCATTGAGAACTTCCTCAATTAATGACCTGCTGTTCAGGCTTCATCTTTATATTTCAGTTTTAAGAATTGTAGCTAACAAAGCTTTTAAATAACAAAACCGGTATTCAGTAGATGGCTGAATACCGGTTTTGTTATTTTTAGTTATTTGCTAAATCACCGCGCTTTGCGCTGTATTATTTGATTGTCTTCTTCTCCGTTTTGACAGCCTTGTCAACAACCTGCTTGGCCGAATCCGCAATCTCTGCTGTCTCAACCGCTGTCTCTTTCTGCTGCTTCTGACTGTCTGTTTCCACAATGGATTCTGCCGCTTCTGTTTCTTCAACAGCTGCGTTCTGTGCATCCTCCCCTGAAGTCTCTATATCCTTCTTCTCCAGAACAACCTTTGTACCGCTGACAATATCCTTCATCGGGTCCATACGCTGCAGTTCGCTGCTTGTTCCGTTGCCCTCAAGATATAACAATGGATTGACAGCCACACCATTCTCCTCGACCTGGAAATGCAGATGATTACCTGTGGAACGGCCTGTTGTACCGCTCAGACCAATCTGCTGTCCCTTCTCAACATGATCGCCGACTTTGACATAAATCTCAGAATGATGCATGTATTTCGTCACCAGGCCATTACCATGGTCGATGGTGATCAGATTACCTGCAGACCCCGAATAACCTGCAAAGATAACGGTTCCGCTTTCTGCTGCATACGTCGGGATATTCTCACTGCCTGTACCAAGATCAAGACCCTTATGGAATTTATTGTCAAACTCTCTGAATCCGAAGTTGCTTGTCACAACCGCACCCGGACAAGGATCTGCAAATCTGCCGATCATCGCTGAAAAATCCTTCAGTGTCATATCATCCAGACGATACAGATCATACAGTTCCATCAGCTTGATCAAGCTCTTGCCATAATTCAGATCTGTTGCCCAGCGCTGTCCAATACGCATCGCAAAGGTATTGGCATCATTGACACCGCTGATCAGATCACCGTAACCATTCTGAAGAACCTTGCATCTGTCCTCAATGGCTTCACTGTATGTATTGTACGCACGGAATGCAGATGTTGTAGAATAAATCTTTCCATCCTTCGTCATCTCAGATGTACGCATTGAGACACTCCCTGCAGTACCTGAACCTTTAATGCCGAATAAGTTACAGTAACCGTAGGCCAATCCTGAAAGTCCCTGTCCTTTATTGCCGCCCGGTCCGTATGTACCATAACCGGATTCCTGTATGATCTGGGCAATTGTAACAGAAGCCGGATAACCGTATTCATCCTGGCTCTTTAATGCTCCGACAATCATCTCCTGAGTAATAAATGACGGCAGACCCTTAATCGGAACATCTACATTATACTGTACTCTATCACCAATCTTCTTGAAAACACCGGATGCCTTGTAGGAAACATCCTGCTGAGTATTGCTGCCTGTCTCTGCAGTTGTCTGAGACTCCGTTGCTTTTGAATCTGTCGATGCCGAAGCATTATCTGATGAAGACCCAGGTGTCGTTGTCTCCGATGACGCAGTCTCCGACTGAGATTCTGATTCTGTTTCGGATCCTGTCTCTGTTGTTTCTGTCTCTGTTGTTTCTGTCTCTGTTGTACCGGTTTCAGTATCTGTTTCCCCTGTCTGGGATTCTGTCTCTGATTCCCCTGTTCCTGTCTGGGACTCTGTCTCAGTCTCTGAAGCTGATGTCTCTGAAGCCTTTGTCTCAGTCGCTGTTGTATCCGGTGCCTTTGTCTCGGTCTCCGGTGCCTTTGTCTCAGTCTCTGTCGTATCAGGGATCTCAGCACCCGTCTCCGGGTCTACCTTGCTGCCGCTGGCATTATATAAATAACCGGATGTCTCACTGTAAGTCAGTTCACCATTCGCCAGCATACCTGCTACCTTGTCTGATACACGTTCATAAACACCATTTATGTCTTTCGCTTCTGTATCACTATATGCTGCCTGCGATGCCGTGGACGCTTCGTCCGCATATACTGCCATCGGCTGGGCTGCAAGCATAGCAGCAACTAAAACACTTGCTGTATACTTCTTCCATGTGCATTTCTTCAATTCTATTCAGTCTCCTTTTCTAATCACTTTGTTGTCACGCATTGCATTCTGTTCCCACATTAGTTAGAAACGACCACTATTTATTATACTCTTTTTTTGCCGTTTCTGTCAAGTTCTTTGGTGAGTTGTGACTAACTTTTTTCTTTCTGTAAAAAATCTCCTGCCATGATTTCCTTTCTTATACTACATCATGTCTATTATAACTCGTTTTTCCATCATATGCACCCAACAATTATCGCAATTTGTTTATTTGATATGTCGTTTATTGCGGGTATTCTGTATACAATTTAGTACAAAGAATCTTCTTGACAATTTTTCAAAAAGGTCTATAATCTGTAATTGTTTCAAGAACAAACAACAAAAGCAACGATCAGGACACGATTTTCTTAGTCCGGTATTCTTTCAGAGAGCTGACGGTTGGTGTGAGTCAGCAGATACTTAAGAGAATTATCCCCTGTGAGCTTTTCGGACGAAACAGATTCATTAGTCCGAAACGGATTCTCACCGTTACAGGAGAGCATGTTCACCGATGATAAATAGAATCGGGGACGTGGCAGAGTGATCGATTGAAAAACCGATAATAGAAGTGGTAACGCGGAGTCATAGGCTTCGTCTTCTGAAAAACCCGAAAGGGTACAGAAGACGGAGCTTTTTTTATGATTTATTCGTTCAGATTCAAAAGATTTTGTCAGGCATGCAGGCAATTGATCTTTTGAACTTCAAAGCCGAATCACCTGCCAACTGGTATTCACGACCATTCATCACCGACGTGTCAGACACCCGGTTTTGAATCGTCACTACATTTTACTTAAGAGGAGGCACATTATTATGAATACTTTAGTTATTGTTCTGATAGCAGCCGTTTGTCTGGTTGCTGGTTATTGTTTATATGGCCGCTGGCTGGCCAACAAATGGGGCATCGACCCAAATGCAAAGACACCTGCTGTCCGCAAAAACGACGGACAGGATTATGTTCCGGCAGATGGTCTGACAGTCTTTGCCCATCAGTTCTCATCCATCGCCGGTGCAGGCCCTGTCACCGGTGCTATTCAGGCCGCTGTCTTCGGTTGGGTTCCTGTTCTTCTCTGGATCCTGATCGGCGGTATCTTCTTTGGTGCCGTTACAGACTTTGGTGCATTATATGCCAGTGTCAAAAATGACGGTAAGTCCATGGGACTTCTGATTGAAAAATACATCGGCAAAACCGGTAAGAAGTTATTTCTTCTGTTCTGCTGGCTCTTTACACTGATTGTTATCGCAGCCTTTGCGGATATGGTAGATGGTACATTTAACGCCTATACTGTCACTGAAGCAGGTGTGACACAGTTATCCGACGCCGCCAATGTCAATGGTGCTGCCGGAAGCATTTCTCTTCTGTTTATCGCATTTTCCGCTGTATTTGGTCTCATCCAGAAGAAAGCAAACTTTAAAGGCTGGAAGGAAGTTGTTCTTGGTCTTGTATGTATGTTTGCAGCATTTGTTATCGGCATGAACTTCCCGCTGATCGCATCCAAAACAACCTGGTCTTACATCGTTTTTGCTTACATCTTCCTGGCCGCTGTTCTGCCAATCTGGCTTCTGATGCAGCCTAGAGATTACATGACAACCTTTATGTTTGCAGGCATGATCATCGCCGCTGTTGTTGGTCTGTTTGCTGCACATCCTACAATGAACCTGCCAATGTTTACCGGTTTCCACAATGAAAAATCCGGTGACATGTTCCCAATCCTTTTTGTAACTGTTGCCTGCGGTGCTGTATCCGGTTTTCACAGCCTGGTATCTTCCGGTACATCCTCTAAGACAATCTCCAACGAAAAGGATATGCAGAAAGTCGGCTACGGCGCTATGGTACTTGAAAGTCTTCTGGCCGTTCTGGCTCTGTGTGTTGCAGGTGCCGCTGCTTCTGCTGATGGTACAGCTGCCACAGGCACGCCATTCGCCATCTTCTCATCAGGCGTTGCCGGTTTCCTTGAAATGTTCGGTATCCCTGTTTACGTTGCCCAGTGCTTCATGACAATGTGTGTATCAGCCCTTGCATTTACAACCCTTGACTCAGTTGCACGTATCGGACGTATGTCATTCCAGGAACTGTTCAGCGTTGATGATATGGAACACGCTGAAGGCTGGAGAAAACTTTTATGCAACAAATATTTCTCCACAATCCTGACACTGTTCCTTGGTTATGTTCTGACTCAGATCGGCTATGCTAACATCTGGCCGCTGTTCGGAAGCGCCAACCAGCTGTTAAGTGCACTTGTTCTGATCACATTATGCGTCTTTTTAAAAGTCACAGGCCGTGAATTCAGAACACTGATTGCACCGCTTCTCATCATGCTTGCTGTAACATCAACTGCTCTTGTAGAACGTGTTATCGCACTGTTCCACGCTTACGGCGCCGGTACAGCCGTCTTCCTTGTAGAAGGTCTCCAGCTGATCATCGCCTTCCTGCTGATGGTTCTCGGCGTCATCATCGTCATCAGCTGTGGCAAAGAGCTCTTCCACAAAAAGGCAGGCTCCGAAGTCAGCCACAACGTAAAAGAACCTGTAACCCGTTAACTTTATAATTAAAACATCAATATCCCTCAACAACAAAAACACAGTGCGGTACTTTTCTCAAAGCCATGCTTCATCCGGTAGCTGAGAATCTACAGCACTGTGTTTTTTATTCCTCATTTTCCATCTGACGATGTTTCCGAGATTTTATTTCTTTCTTTTTGCAGCGATGAATCCCCTGATGCTATAGCGCTTTCCGGCACAGCTCTGAAACGCTGCTGCCAATCCTCTTTCATCCGATCAAGCATCGAAAATAGGCTCTCCTTTTCATCTTCCGACAAACACGCCATCATCTCCCGATACCGTCCACGGCGTTGCTCAATCAGTTTCTCCGATACACTTCTGCCCTGTCGTGTCAGCACAATATCCGATGCTCGTCGATTCATTTCATTCGGTACCCTGATAATTAAGCCAGCCTTTTCCATCTTCTTCAGAATCTCGCTGGCCGACCCCGGCTGAATATGTAAGATCTGTATTAACATCTTCTGAGTCACAGCTCCATGAAGCCTCAAAATCATTAAAATTCGACTCTGGCTCTCCTTTCCCTCAAAAAGCCTTCGAATATCTCTCCCCACATCCAAAATAGCATTCACCAATTGCTCATCCAGTGATTCTTCAAAACTTACATCAAAAAAATCCATATCCATACGTTTCCTATCCCCTTTGCAATTTTCTTCTTGAAATTTTCTTCCTGAAATTTCCTTCCTGGTTTTCTCCTCCAGTTTTCTCCTCCAGTTTTCTCCTTCTTTTTGTTCGCTCCTTTTTCGAATTATATACTGCTTTTTTCATTAATAAGGTACCTCAATTATTTTTATGTCCCTATTAAATCCAAAGTACCCATTCTATTTATTTTATGCAGATTACACGTTGCTTATGACTGCATTTTATAAAAATTATTCTTATTATATAATTATGTGTTACGCTCATATATGTTATGAATTTCTGATTGTTAGGTACCTAAATACTCAAAATACTCAAGTTTAATTATTAAAACTAAACTACCCGTTTTTAAATATTGAATATCTAAATGTCCATACTCAATTATTAGGCACATAAGCATACCCATTCAATTTTTAAACACATAAATGTCCCCATTCAATTGTTAGGCACATAAGTATCCCCATTCAATTGTTAGGTACCTAAATATCCAAATTTATAAAATTATATTGCCATATGATCAATGCCATTTTTTTTGAATAATTATTAAGGTACCTAACAATCCATTTTTTCTAATATTTTTACACAAACACAAAAAGACATCCCGATCTGGGATGCCCATTTTGCTTGTACGAGAAAAATATCATTATTATAAAAAAGCAGTTGTATTATGAAACAATGTGAAGCAATATTATTCGGCAAATAATGGTGTTGACAGGTATCTGTCTCCTGAATCAGGAAGCAATGCAACAATTGTCTTGCCTTTGTTCTCTGGTCTTGCTGCCAGAATCTGTGCTGCCTTTAATGCAGCGCCTGAAGAAATACCAACAAGGATACCTTCAGATACGGCAAATGTTTTGCCTTCTGCAAATGCATCTTCATTCTCAATAGGAAGAATCTCATCATAAACATCTGTATTCAGTACCTTTGGTACGAAACCTGCACCGATACCCTGAATCTTATGGGAACCGGATTTGCCTGTGGATAATACAGGGCTTGTAGCAGGTTCAACAGCGACAATCTTGACGTTTGGATTCTGTTCCTTCAGGTATTCACCAACACCTGTGATTGTACCGCCTGTACCAACACCTGCGATAAAGATATCTACCTTGCCGTCTGTCTGTTTCCAGATTTCAGGACCTGTTGTTGCTTTGTGAATTGCAGGGTTTGCAGGATTATCGAACTGACCAAGGATCACTGCCCCATCAATTTCTTTCTCGAGTTCTTCAGCCTTGGCAATAGCTCCTTTCATACCCTTGGCACCTTCTGTCAGAACCAATTCTGCACCGTATGCTTTCAGAAGATTTCTTCTTTCAACACTCATTGTATCCGGCAGTGTCAGGATTGCCTTGTAACCTTTGGCAGTTGCAACAGCTGCAAGGCCGATGCCTGTGTTGCCTGATGTAGGCTCGATGATTGTCGCACCCGGTTTCAATTTACCTTTTTTCTCAGCATCCTCGATCATTGCCAGTGCGATACGATCCTTAACAGAACCAGCCGGATTCAGATACTCAAGCTTTGCAAGCAGTGTAACATCCTTGATGCCTGCCTTCTCACTGTAACGATTTAACTGTAAAATAGGTGTGTTGCCAATTAACTCTAATGCGCTCTGTTTAATATCTGCCATGATGATAATCCTCCATTCATTTCATCTAATTCTTTTATTCATTTTAAATAAATTTATAAATCTTTATTTCCAAAAAATATTGTCATCTGATTGTCTGTTGCGACCTCTATCTGTTTATCTGCTATAAAGATGCATCTCGTCTGACGTCACTCATACAGCAACAACATCGCTCCATTCTTCCTTTATGATATATCGTCATTCGCATATGCATGCTCCTTCCTTTTATAATTCCTATTTATTTAATAGGATTTGTATGTTTTCTTTATGTTTGACATTATAAGCCTCTTTTATCGTCTTGTCAATACCTTTTTCAGCAATTGTAAATCAAAAAGGGATTCAAGATGCGTCTGTTCAACACAGGCACTCTTTAAATCCCTTATCTACTACAATATATTTATGGTTAATATCCCTTACAGCCAGTAAGGAATTATCCATCTTGTTGCTTAAG